>ENA-OQLI01000219-OQLI01000219.1-human-gut-metagenome-genome-assembly--contig:-NODE-219-length-81754-cov-8.994352_pt1 | contig 81754 bp, 78 predicted proteins | sample MGYA00242805_ERZ504812 | MGnify/ENA primary metagenome ERZ504812 (study PRJEB26092, sample SAMD00036430) | human gut metagenome | host: Homo sapiens | study: EMG produced TPA metagenomics assembly of... | reverse complement strand
GATTGATGCATGATTTTCTATGTAGTGAGACAAGTGATATGCATTATGAGTTTTTAAGGAAAAGAGTGAGTTATTTTAAAGAGACAGAAGGAGGGAGAAAAGAGATGTGTGAAATCTGGGAAGAGATCAAAAGAAGGGGTAAGCAAGAAGGCATTATTGAAGGAGAAACTAGGGGGAGAATTGAACGAACAATTCAATTAATCCAAAAAATGATGACTAAAAAAGGGTATACATTGGAAGAAACACTCAATTTCTTTGATATACCAGAAGAAGAGCGCTCTATATACATACAAAAAATCATTTCATAATGATTAGAAATATGAATCATTAAGAGGCTATAGCGAGTCAATTTTTTGAGTTGATTTGTCTAGTTTCTTTATGTGTTTTTTAGATTTTGTTAATAAAAAAGCAGCTACATTATTAATAAAATTGATTTTACATTCAAGTCTATTGGAAATAGTAATAAGATTGTTAAATGTGGCTGTTCTATAATCTTGATACACAAAAAAGATAATGATAATCATCACTGATCTCATTATCTTTTTTTATTACTTATTTTAATAATAACAAACAACTGGTGTATTTACTTTAACCATATCATATAACTCAGCAGCAACTTTAAGTGGTAGATTAATACAGCCATGTGATCCTCTAGTATAGTAGACATCACCACCAAATCGAGATTGCCAAGTCGCATCATGAAGACCAATTCCTCCATTAAAGGCCATCCAGTATGCGACTGGTGTTTCATATTCAGGTTTGCCATCTGCTTGAATTTCACCACGTAGAGTTCGATTTAATTGCATGAAATAAATATAATAAGTGCCTGCTGGTGTTTTTTTATGAGGATCACTAGGTAAGCCAGAAACAATATCAGATTTTAGAACAATCTTTCCATTTTTATGATACCAGAAATGTTGTTTTGTCATATCTATCTCTATAAATGTCTGACCAAGGCCCCCATTGTCATATGAAGCTTGAATACCAGTTGTTACAGGTGTTCTCATTCCTTTTTTTCCAGCCTGAATATCTTTGAGAAGTCCCTCTACTTCTTTTTCTTGCTTAAGTTTATAGCCGTAATTCCCTCCTGATATATTTATCTTTCTGCCATGAGCACCAGTAAATGTTTTTTTCTTCCCAATAATGTTTATGTTTTTAGATAGTTTTTTTACAAATTCTGTTGCTTGTTTTTTAAATTCATTATCATCTTTATAATAATTTCCACTCTCATCTATAGAAAGCCAAGATACTAAAGTATTACCATCTAAAACAACATCTTCATTTATTGTTTTATAGGTAATAGAAACATCACAATATTTTTTAGCTGCTTCCAGTAATTTTTTTAAACTTTCATCTTCAGATGTTGTCTTAGGTTTCACATAGCCACCAACTTCTTCTACATTCAGCTCTGTTTCTCCATTTTGAAATGCTGTCGTTATTTTTTGAATAAGAATATCTTTTTGGATCTTACTTCCAATTGTTTCTTTTGCAATTGAAAAATTATGATCTTTATATTGAACTTTTGCATCAGCAGGTGCTACTTGATAGTCATCTTGCAGGTGCTTGAGTTGAGATAGAGATGTCTCTAACTTTTTTTCATCAACAATAAATAAATTATTGATTGTAATATTATCTTGATAAAACCAATGAGTAAACCATAAAAAAGCGTTCTGTTTTTTTATTTCCTTTTTTATATCATTATTTTGATTAAATGTAAAACCAATATTTTCTTGTGTTAAGATTTCCTTTTCTCCATCTAGAAATATCAATGTCATTGTTCGTTTATCAATATGTTCTTGAATTTTCTGTGTTGCTTTTTGATAATTTATTCCTGCCACATTCATTCCATTAATAGTTGTTCGTGACATAAATCTATTTTGATAATAAATACATCCAAATGCATAAATACATATGAATAGAATTCCCCCACCAATAAGAAATTTCGTTTTATATTCTTTTATAAAAAGAATATATTTATGACTTTTGGTTTTTGTTTCGTGTTCTTCAGCATGCTCATTTTTTACATGATCTTCATCCATAATAACATCCCCTCATTTATTTATTTTCATTCTTTTTGATTGTAGTTATTCTTATTTGAAAAGTCAATGTTTCCTATTCATAAATGCTTGTTAATGTATTTGATTTTATAAGTATATCTTGTTATTTTGTCTATATGTCTCAAATGCCTTTGTAATAAAAAAAACAATGTCGGTTGACATTGTTTAGAAATTTAGATAATGATGTATTCACAAACAGATCTCCATATTTTTATAGGAATACCTCTTTCTTTAATAATAAAATCTATGTTTTCAATTTCTTTAAGATCAATATCATGTAATAAGAAACGACAAGCAAATTCATTAGCTTCTCTTTCTAATGAATTTTTTCTTGTTTTTAATAAAAACTGAAAAGAAATATTTTCATCATAATGCATAAGATAATGTCCAAGTTCATGAGCTAAAAGAAAATTTTCATATAAAGGATTCAAGTCTGATTTTATAGTAATATAGGCAGTTTGATGAAAGAGGAATATAGAAGAGTCACATGCTTTATTGAGTTGGTCATTGTATTCTATAGAAATATCATGATAGTCAATAATCTCTCTAACATTATCTGTTTGATACTCATTGATTTCATGAGTTACAAAATCTTCAATAGTCATTTTATTTATGCCTCTTTGCAATCATTTTAATAAATTGAGCAATATCATTTGCCATATCAATAATTTCATCTTGACTCATTGTATCTAAATCATAACCGCCAAATTTAGCAAACATATCTTGTTTTAATATAAATTGCAAGGCTTCTTCTGGTGATGTAAAGAAATCATCATGATTTTCACCTAAGAGTTGAGAACTTGTACAATGAAAAATATGTGATAATTTTTCAATCATTTCAATCTTTGGTTCACTTCTTTCCTTCTCCCATGAAGAAATTGTTTTGCCACTAATCTCTAATAATTCACCTAGCTCATCTTGAGTTAAGTGTTGCTCCTCGCGCATTTTTTTGATATTGTCTCCAAGGACTGACATAGCAATCACCTCTTTAAAACCGATTATATACCTTTAATATTAAAAAAACAATCAAAACTCTAAGTTTCTTAGAAATCGTATTGAAATTCTACAAATCTTAGAGTAATATAAACTTACAATTGGTAATATTTACCAAAACTTAGAAAAGAGGAGAGAGCATATGAGATATTCAGAAGAACAATTAAAAACAATTAACAACATGAAACTTTATTTAAAAGGTATGAGAGAACTGAGTCGTGAAAGAGAATATTTATTAGAGGAATTTAATGAGGAACCAGCACCTCATTCACCATCGTTTGAAGAAACAAAAGGGACATCATTGTCACAGATCACACGAATGAATGATTATACTTTTAAAAGAGATTTATTATCTAAAAAGATTCAATTATTGAGTGATATTATTAACGATTTTATGATCAAGACACTATTATTACCAACGAGACAAAGACAGATCTTAGAAACTTATATTACGACTTTAACATATAAAGAGATGATAGATACTCTAAATGATAAATATTATATAAGTACAAGTACATATAAACGAGAATTACCTGAAATATGTTTATCTCTTTCACAATATATAACAAGTCCATTACCTTCTATTGATGAAATTAATCGTAAATTCTTAAGTGAAATTTAAATAATGAATACTTTTTGAACTTATCTTGAACCTAGTTATAACCAATAGAAGGGTGTTAAGATGATATTGTCAAGAAAAGGCAGAGAGATACCTTTCTTGATAAGAATCTAATTGGCCAAGCAGATTCATAAAGAAAACATCAAACAAGATAACTTAGGTTATAATATTCATCTCATAAAGAGAAAGATGTTAAAAACAATTGAATATAAGGAGGTGTCTAATCAATGATAGATCATGAGAAACAAGTTTATACACTTGTCAGCAATGCATTAAAAGAAAAGTTTGAAACTATTCAAACAACAGATCAGAAATTAAGATTTTATGATTCAACATATCCAGTGATTTCATTAATTCAAACAGATAATTATGTTTTGCAAGATAGTCGTTCATTCGATGATTTGGGAACAAATAATGTTGAGCAATATGAGATTGAAATTCAATCTCAAACTGGTATGGATGAAATCAAAGCAATTATGATAAGTGTTGATGATGCTATGCGACAACTTGGGTATATAAGGACATACTGTGGATTAGATACACAAGATAAAGAAACAAAGTTAAAAAGATTGATGCAGTATCAAACTGCATTATAAGGAGGAAATTATTATGTCAAATATTGCTATGAGTACAGCTGGAGTCACAGTGAACTATGCAGTTGAAGCAACTGCTGGAACAAGACCAACTATGGGATATATTCAAATTCCTAATATCAAAAGTGTTCCTGAGATGAACCCATCTCCAGAAACATTAGAAACAACTGATTTGAGTCAAACAGAATTCAAGACATATGTTGAAGGTTTAAAAGATTTAGGTGGAGCATTAGCTTTTTTAGCAAACTTTACTACAGATTTAGAAACAGCTTGGAATGCATTAGTAGATGCTTATAAAGTAGCTAAAGAAGAAGGAAAATCAGTTTGGTTTGAAATCAAACATCCTGGTTTAGAAAAATCAGTTTATTTTACAGGACAACCAAGTGCTATGGGATTACCAGCAATGGCAGTTAACGCTGTTTTGGAAACAAACTTATATATTACACCAACAAATGCACCAACTTGGCAAGCAAAATCAACAGCAGCACCTGCTGAATAATTTATAGGAGGAATGAATCAATGTCTAAAACAATTCAATTTACATACAATGATGTGGATTACACATTAGAATACACAAGAAAAACATTAGAAAAAATGGAGGCTGATGGTATCGTATTAGCAGATATGAATAAAAAGCCTGTGACTATTTTACCAAAGCTTTTTGAATATGCATTCTATGCACATCATAAACACATTAAAAAAGCGGAAGTTGATAATATCTTCCACTTATTCACAAACAAAAATGATATGTATAATAAGTTATCAGAAATGGCAACAGATACATTAAATACATTATTTGAAGAGGATAACTCAAAAAACGCAATAAGTTGGAAGGCGAGTTTTTAGACACTGAGGATTCTCTTTCCAACAAAACGTATACAGAAATATTTAAAGAAGTTCTTCCCTTTTATTTATCCATTGGTATGACTTATGATGAATTCTATCTCCAAGATGTAGAACTGGCTAAATTCTATAGACAAGCCTATGAAATAAAAGAAGATCGACATAACTCACATATGTGGTTACAAGGTATGTATATTTATGATGCTATTTCAACGTCACTATATAATGTATTTTGTCGAAAATCTGGGCAACAAGCATCGTCATATCCATCAAAGCCATATCCAATGACGAATGAACAAAAAGAGGAAGATCGACAATTAACAGTTGCAGAGGAACAGGCTAAAGCGAAAGTTTGGATGAGTACTTTGGTTAATTGTTATCAATGAGTAAAACACCACAGTCTGTGGTGTTTTCTTACTTGTTTTTTATCTCTGTTAATAGTTCAATAATTTTTTATTTTGAATATCTATATATTATTAATATTATTCAGTCTTAAATAATACTTTAATATAATTATATTATTTTTTTTGATATTTAAGTTTTTTCCTTTTTATTAATAAAAATATTGAAATTATTCTTCTATACAATTTAAAATGTTAGTTTTAAACTCTTTTATTTCTTCAAAATCTACATATCCATCATATGTTCCATTAAGAAATGTATATTTAAGATTAGTTGAGAGATAGTATAACTCTTTTTCAGTAGAATCTCTAGCAGCATCACTTGAAAAATAACCATCTAAACGATTTAATGCGTTATAAGCATCTTTTATAGAAATTTTACTATCTAAATAATTATCAATAACAACAATGATTTCTTTAGCAGCATTGTAATTATCATCGCTTAAATCATTAGGTCGTTGTTTGGTTCTACAACCAACTAATAGGACAATAATTAAAATAAAATATAATGATTTTGTTAATTTCATATTTTTCTCTTTCCTTTTTTATCTTTGTAATTATTATACCATAAAATAATGAACTATTAAATATTTATTTAATAGTTCAAATTAAAATGACATATTAGGAGGTGTATAAATATGTCCCAAGAACTGACAGATTTGGATTCTACATTAAAAAATTTAGATCAATTAAAAGAGAAATTAGAGGCTGTCAATGATACATCTTTAGCAGACTTAAGTCAAAGTATTGCAACAATTTCTAATGACATATCTTCTTTTGGCACAAATTCCATGAAAATATTTGCAGATATGGTGACTGGAATTAATAATTTTTATACTGCAATGATGGCTCATCCATATGGAGCTTTGGCTACGGTTATAGGTGGATTGGCAATTGCAGTACTAAATACTACAAATAATATGGAAGAATTATCTGAAAAAGAAAAAGAAAATGCAGAAGCTGCACAGAGAATGATTGACAAATATTCAGAAATAATAGACCGGCAAACAGATTTACACGATTCTTTTAAAAAGAGTGCTGATTCAATAAATGAAGAATATGCAGTCGCTCAACACTACTTTGATGAGTTATATAAGATGATGGAAAGTGGAAAACCTATTGATAATTTAGAGACAGCTCAATTTTATATTGAACAACTTAATAGATTAGGTATAGATGGAATTTCTATAACAGATAAAAAACTTGTTCAATTAGATAAAGAAAAAAAGATATATGAGGAACAAATTGAACAATTTAAAATAAAAGCAATGTTGCAAGCTCATGAAGCAGAGTATGGGTCAGCACTAATTACTCAAAAGACATTAGTGGGTGACTTAACAAAAGCAAGACAGGATTTGAATAATGAAGAACAAATTAATTCGGAAATTTTAATGGATTATATTAATAAATATCCAACTTATTCTGAGGCTCTAAATGCTTGTGTAAGAGATCATGGCTCTTTTGCCAAAGGATTAAGTGAGTCTAAGACGACTCTGGATAAAATGAATGAATCTTTTGTTAAAAATCAAGAATCCTTAAATACTCAATCTTCTTTGTTGGCCTTACAAAGTGGTTCAGCTAAAGAACAAGCTATTGCAAATATAGATTTAGCCTTATCATATGATGAAGTTGTAGGCGCTAGTGATAGAATGACCTACAAGTGGAGTGATTTACAATCACAATTAGTGCTATTTGGTGAGCAAATGCAAGCTCATGAAGATGGAACAAAAAAGATGAGTGAAACAGAGATAGAACAAAACAAATATTCTAGAGATTATATAATTCAATGTATGGCTGAAAAAGGGGTTGCAATGAGTCTTACATATGATCAAATGGCACTTAAATTAGGTGATACATATAAAAACATGTCACAAAAAGAAAGAGATGGTTTGAAGACACAATACAATGAACTTGTAAAAAATGGTAGTGATAAATCAGTTGAATTGATTAAACAAAAAGACAATCTCTTAAAAATATTAGAAGCCCAAGGGATTGATGCAAGCAGTGAATTAGCAAAACAACATATGGAAGAATTAGAAACATGGCAAAAACAGGGTAAAGGATGCGGTTATGCATATGTGAATAAATTAGCAAACACAATGAATGAAAGTAGGGCCCAAGTGAAACAATCTGGGGTAGACTTAAATAGTTATGCGGCTGCCGGATTTGAGAGTAAATCAGCTGAGTTGAAGATTGATACATCGGGAGCTAATAAAGATATATCGGAGACACAGCGTAAAGCAGCATTTAATAAAAAAGCAAGTGTTGCAATAGGCTATTTATCGGATTATTCAGGTATAAGTGTAGCTGGAATAAAACTTCCAATTTTTCTCTATGAATCTGGTGGTTTGCCAGAAACAGGAGAACTTTTTGTAGCTAGAGAAGCAGGACCAGAGTTAGTTGGTCGCATTAATGGGAAAACTGCTGTTGCAAATAACGATCAGATTGTTACTGGAATTAGTAGTGGAGTTTATAATGCTGTTAGAAGTGCAATGCAAGGAAATGGTGGTAATGGAAATATGAACATTCATGCGACATTTGTCATGGATGGAGAAGTTGTTGGAAAACAAGTGATTAAATATCATAATGGTGTTGTTAAACGTACTGGAACAACACCATTAATGATTTAGGAGGGTAATTATGGATATTTTAAAAATTAATGGTCAAGCTATTCAAAATCCTGTTGCATTGCAGTGGGAAGAGTCAGACTTGGATTCAAGTGAAGGAACAGGTCGTAATCAATTGGGTGATATGTTTAGAGATCGTATTACTATAAAAAGAAAGGTTTCTGTTTCATTTCCACCAATGAGAGATACAGAAATATCTTCATTATTAGAAGCGATTTCTCCAATGTTTTTTGCATTGAAATACCCAGATCCCAAACTTGGCAGACGTCATACGATGACTGTCTATGTGAGTGATAGAAGTGTTCCAGTGTATATGTTTGATAAAACAATGAATCAGTGGATATGGCAAGGCATGTCTATTGATTTTATTGAGAAGTAGGTGAGTTTATGATAACAACAACACAAGCATATAAAGATAAGATTTTAAGTGATCATCGAGAGATGAAAATGAAGGTAATATTTAATGGTCGTCAAGAAATTGACGGCCATTATTTAAAGAATGTTACGATTCATGAAGTGAGTAATGGATTGGATACATTAACAATTGGAGGAATATGTTCAAATAGTATTAAAATTGATATGTTTGATCCTGGAAATATTCCTTTTGAAGGAGGAAGTCTTGAAGCTTTTATTGGGATTCAACTCGCTTCTGATATTGAATGGGTTCCGATGGGTTCTTTTTTTATAAGTGAAATAACAAGAAATAATGATTATGAAGTGAGTCTTGAAGGATATGATGGTATTTCTTTATTAAATGATGAATATACGCCACGTATTGAGTATCCAGCAATGCTTGAAACTGTTGTTTTAGATATAACAAATCAATGTGGTTTAACTCTTAAACAACAGGTTTTCGAAGAAATTATGATAGAGAATCCAATGGATGTTACATGTAAAGAAATGCTTGGATATATGGCTTCTTTAATGGGAATGAATGCAAGAATGAATCGTTTTTCTGAGCTAGAATTTTATTGGTATGAAAGTGGACAATATGTTATTCCATTAGAATCACAATATCAATTGGGATTTAAAAAGACAAACTCAGCTTTGACTATTTCTTCATTGACAAGTGGTGATGAAGAGAATGTGATGAGTGTTGGAAGTGGCTATGGAATTACATTTGCTAATCCATATATGACGCAGGAAAGATTAGAATCTCTTTTTGAGAAAATCAATGGTTTTACATATACACCAGCCACATTAAAATGGCGTGGAGATCCTAGCCTTGAAGTCTGTGATATTCTTCATGTACAGGAAAGTACCAAGGATATGTCACAAATTCTGATTATGGAGCATACGCTTTCTTTTGATGGTGGTATGAGCAGTACTATAGAAAGCCATGGTCAAAATGAGAAAGAAGTCGTCATGTCTAAAAGTCCTACGGAAATCAAATTAAAGAAATTTTATAATACTTTGATTGAATCTTATAAACAAACAACTGAAAAGATTTTAGGACATGATGGTGGATATTATGTTATTGATGTAGATGATAATGGTTATCCAAATGGATGGACAATTATGAATACACCGACTTTAAGAGATGATACGCATCTATGGAAAATGTCTATGGGTGGTTTTGGTTATAGTCAAGATGGTGGAAAGACTTTTGAAAACTTTGCTTTTGATTTAGATGGAAATTTTAGTGCTAATGCAATTAATACAGGTCAATTAAATGGTGATGAATTTGAACTTAATTTAGAAACAGGTACGATTTTAATTGGTGAAAGAGATTCAGATGGCCAAATTACACATCCTGTCTTTAGTTATGATAGAGAAAATGGTCTAACAATTGAAGCCATGAAAGAATTGAAAAAAGAAGTGAATACCATTAAAAACAATATATCAGTTTCTATCACTAGTAACTTTGTTAATCAGCAGACTTTTGATGAACAACCTCATCACTATTATCCAGATTATACAGTTCAGCCATTAAAACTGACTGCAATTGTTAAAGATACATTGCAAGATGTCATGAGTGAAGCAACAATTACATGGAAAAGAAAAGGACGTACTGATCAAGAATATGTTGATTTACTTGAACATGAAATTGCTGAAGGTTCACTCTTAACAATATCTCAAAATCTTGAAGAAAGTGTTGAATACAAAGCTTATGCATCCGTATTAACAGTTGATCAAGTTGAATTGCATGCAACTGCAAGTTTAACTATGAATTATAGTGTTTTAAAGGACACAAAAGTCAATGGCGAAATTTGTTCTATTGAGGCGTCAGCAACTTCGTTTGTTGAAGATCAAGATAATTATAGTCCTGGTAATATTACTTTAATTCCACATACATTGAATTGCCATTTTGATATTTGGAGTTATTCTACAGATTTAGGTTTAAGTTATATCAATATTGAACCTATTTTAACTTTAGAAGATGATACACATATTTTAAAGACAAATGTTGAAGGTATAACTTTCCATAATGAAACCAATGAACTGATGATTTCTAATGACTGTGTATGTTTTGATTATACAAATATAGTTGTTTTTAAATTAAAATGTGATGTTGAAGATGCTAATGATACTATTGCTTTAACAAAAGAAAGTGATATAGCAACACAAGTCAATCACATTGTGAGTGAAATGAATCAGTTAAGTGAACAATATCATTCGATTGTTCAAGATTTAGATGCTGTTAATGGAACGATTACAAGTAAAGTTGAAGATATGGAAACAAAATATAATGGAAATATTGAGGAAATCAATAAGAAATTAACAACAGTTATTCAGACATCTGAATCTATTGAAGAACAATATCAAACATTAAAAGAAATTATTGATGAAAATGGTAGTGATCTTCAAACTATTACAACTTATATTAGGAAAACTGCCAAAGGTATTGAGGTTGGTGAATTAGAAGCCAATGTCAAAACATTAATGGCACCAAGTTATTTTGCTATACTTTTTAATGATGAAGAGGTTATGAAATTAGAACAGAATCTTTTAACAATTGAACGTATCAAAGCTTTATCTGTTTTTCAGTTAGGTGATGCGATATTCACAACAAAAGCGAATGGTTTTGATATAACATGGGGAGGTCAGTAATTATGGCTAGTATTACAATTGGAAGTACAAGTGGATCTCGTCCATATTGTACATTATCAGTCACACAATCATCTCAAAATATTGCTAATAACTCATCAACAGTTTCTTATTCACTTGTTTTACATCGACCAAGCGCTATTTCTTCTAGTGCAACAAAGAAGTGGTCATGTACAATTAATGGAACTGTTCATAGTGGGAGTGGTACCATTGGTGGTAGCGGGAATAAAACCTTATTAAGTGGAACCCAAACTATTTCCCATAATCAAGATGGAACAAAATCTCTTTCTTTTAGTGGAAGTTGTGGTTTAGAGATTACATGGGGAAGTACTTATATTGGAACAATTAGTGGTAGTGGTTCCATGTCATTGACAACAATTCCACGTGCATCATCTGTTTCAATGAGTGCAAGTACTGCTTATCCAAATGGGAGTATTACAGTAAATATAACACGTGCGAGTTCAAGTTTTACACATACACTGACATATAGTTGTGGAGGAAGTAGTGGAACAATTGCAACAGGAGTGGCTACTTCATATGCTTGGACAATTCCAGCTGCCTTGATTCATAACAGTCCTAATGCGAATCAGGTATGTACAGTGACTTGTTATACTTATAATGGAGGAACACATATTGGAACAAAGTCAACAACATTTACAGTTTATTGTTATAGTCCATCAAAATTGAGTTCAACCAGTGGAAGTACAATAGGTAGTCTTTTTTCTATGAACATATCAAGGAGTAGTGGATTGTTTACCCATTCTCTTTGGTACTCATTTGGTAGCAAGACATGGCAAGGTATTGGGAATGGTATTTCTACAAGTAGCAGTTTTACTCCACCAATGAGTTTGTGCAATGAAATTCCTAAAGCAGCCAGTGGCAGCATGACAATTATTTTAAGAACTTATTATGGAAATACGCAAATTGGAAGTGATCAATATTACTATTATACAATGAATGTTCCTAGTTCAGTTGTACCAACTTTGAGTCAAGTTACATGTTCAGAATATATGAGCGATGTTCATAATCTTATTGGTGCATATGTTCAAAATAAAAGTCGTTTATCATTAGCCATTATAGGAGCAACTGGTTCCTATGGGTCAGTTATTACAACTTATAAAATTAGTGTTGCTGGACAAACAATCAATGCTGTTAGTGGTACAACAGGTATTATGACAACAAGTGGAAACCAGACAATTACTGCAACAATTACAGATTCAAGAGGCAGAACAGCAACCAAATCTATATCAGTCAATGTTTTACCTTATATTCATCCAAAAATTAATGGTGTTGGAGTAGAAAGAAACACAGATACAAGTGCTCTTGTCACTGCTAATCTTTTATCAACAAGTTTAATTGTTAATGGTATTGAAAAGAATTTTTCTCGATACTTGATTGAATACAAATCAGTTGATGCATCATCATATACACAAATAGAAGCATCAGCAGAATCTTTAAGTTATGCTTTATCTAAAACAATAACAGGTTTAAACGAAGCCAAAAGTTATGATTTTAGAGTTTATGTAGGTGATGTTTTTGGGTATAACTCTGCTTATGAAATATTACATATTTCTACAGCATTTAAAAGTTTTGATTTTAATGTCAAGACTGGTCGCATTGGGATTCAAAAAGTACTTGAACATAAAGATAGTATTATTGAAGTTCCACATGGTTCTAAACTCTATGTTGGTGAGACACCTATAGATTTAGATAATATTTTAATATTTATAGAAGAATAAAAAAGAAAGGAGGTTTATATCTAAGCAATTATCTTGTTTAAAATAAATGGGTAAGGAAAGGGGGTCAGGTTAATGACTTGGAAAAGTCCTAATGGACAATTATTATATAGAATTGGAGATGTTATGATTTCTACAAATTCGGAAAATCCATCAACATTTTTTGGTGGTACTTGGCAATTATTATGTCCTGGTAGAACATTGGTTTGTGTAGATACTAATGATAGTGATTTTAATACAGTGAAAAAAACTGGTGGAAGTAAATATATACAACGTCACAAACACTCTGTTATTTGTGCTGGAGCAGGAGCTCACAATCATAAATCAAATGGCGGATATCCATTTTTAACTGATCTTGGGGCTGGAACACAATTACCAACAGCAAGGGGAAATGACTACGGATTTAGAGCAGATGTTAATCATGTTACTAGTGTTGGAAATCATACACACAGTATAGAGGTTTATAATACTGGTAGTGGAGATTCTCAAAATTTACAACCATTCATGGCTGTTTATATATGGGTAAGAATAGCTTAGGTAAAATGTAATATGTCATTTCAAACAACAAATGGAAAATTATTTTATAGAGTAGGGGATGTGATTATCACAGTTAATAATCAAAATCCTACACAATGGTATGGTGGCACTTGGGAGTTATTTGCTCCTGGAAGGACAGTGGTGTGTATTGACAAATCACAATCAGAATTTGATACTATACAAAAAATGGGTGGAAATAAGTATCTTCAGGGACATACCCATAGTGCAACTATCGGAAATGCAGGTTCTCATACTCACAGTGGTAATGTAGTTAGCAATGGAGAACATAATCATGAAGAGAGTAAAGTGCATTTTCGCTGGAAAGATAATAGTAATAAAAACTCGTTTTACAAAACCACAGGTGGACCTATTGGAACAGATAATGAACATGGATTAAATAGTTATACAAATCGTGCTGGAGCACATAGTCACACATTATCTATAAGTGCTAATGGTGTACATAATCATAGTATATCAATAAGTAATAGTGGGAATGGAGATTCTCAGAATTTGCAACCATATGTGGTTGTTTATATGTGGATAAGAGTAGCTTAGATATTAAAAATATGGTTTATAAATTTAGATACAGAGGAAACGATATTTTCGTCCCAATAACACAAGAATTAAATAATCATATTCACTCATGGAATGCTATAACAAATAAACCAAGTTCATTCACTCCTTCCAGCCATAGTCATAGTTTTAATAGTTTAACTGAAAACCTAGCCCCTATAATCCATCAAATCATAGTCATAATTATGCAACTTGGTTAGGTGCTCAGTATGCAAGTGGAACAGAATGGCTAGGTTTTTACAATAAATATGGAGGAACACGTAAAGGATGAATTGGGCATAATGGAAAGCCATCTCTTTATATAACAAATGAAGCAGATAATAATATTTATATGGAGACTTCCACTGGAGAGTTGCGTTTATATTCAACAGCAGCGGATGGCTGTTTTAACTTTCGAACATCCTTGTCTACATTCTGGTTTGCTCAAGCAGTATCTGTTCCTAGTTTAATTAATCGGTCAAAAGAGCTATATAAATCTAATATCGTTGAATATAAAAATGCATGGAACATTGTAAAGAATTCAAAGATATATGAGTATAATCTTAAAGATGAATTAGACAATGATATTGATCAAAAACATTATGGATTTATTATTGAAAGAGAAACACCAAAGGAAATTATAGCTGGAAATGGTGAAGGTGTTGATATTTATTCAATATCTTCCCTTAACTGGTTAGCAACACAAGAATTAATTCAAGAGTTAGAGAATCAAAAGAAAGAAATAGAAGAACTAAAACATATGGTCTATGAATTCGAAAAATAATTTTATAATCATTGAAAGGTGGTGTTATAGTGTCATATAAATTTGAATATGGAAATCAAGAAATAGAAATTCCTAAGAAAAGTGAGAGTCTTTGTTATCAATATGATCTAGGAGGTAATGTTAATCTTAATAATATAACTGCAGAAGGTTATTATCATCAGTTATCAAATGCAAACACAAATACAAGTTTAAATTATCCTACAGCAGAAGCAGGATTATTAACAGTTATCAAAAGAGGCTATATTTATCAAACATATCAAACATACTGCAATAGTGGATTTTGGTATCGTAGTCAATATAATGGAATCTGGTATGATTGGAAAAAAGGTGTAAGTCCAGATAAAGATACAATTGCTCATATGACTTCAAAAGGTGGATATTTAGGAATCGATAATGCCACTGGTGGCTATTTGAGAACGCCTCAATATAGTTTGCTTCCAAATACGACAACAAGTGGTAGTAATATTGGAACCTCAAGTTGGAAGTTTTCTCAAGCGTGGTTTTCAAGTACAGTTAATTCTTATTATTTTGTAGCTAATAACAATCAGGGGTTAAGAGTATTAGATACTGGAGGCAATCCTAGAGAAATCCTTTATATGAATCCGAACAATCAGACGGTTTTACCAAATAATGATGTTGTTGTAAACCAATCAATCACAGCTAATACTTATTATGCTTCTAATTGGTATCGTTCCACAGGTACAACTGGATGGTATTCACAAACGTATGGTGGTGGAATTCATATGACTGATTCAACTTATGTACGTGTTTACAATAATAAGCAATTTTATTGTAGTGATAGGATATCATCAGGGAGTTCTATAAGTTCACCTTGGTGGGATACTCAAAATACAAATGAATTTAATATTAATTCAGGAACAGCTAATATTTATTTTGGTTATCGTACAGGTTGGAATAAGGTAACTGGTTGGAAATTTTGTAATGGTACACAATCTACAACAGCTGGTGGGGCTGTTTATGCAGCGTCTTACAATAATATGTCGGACCGAAAAGCTAAGGAGAATATCCAAGAATTGCATAAAGCTAAGGAGTTTATATTATCACTTCAACCATGTACTTATATACTCAAAAATGGGGAAAGCCATGGAAAGCGAAAGCATATGGGATTTATTGCACAAGATGTTTCAAAAACATTGCAAAATTTGGATATAAATGACATGTCAATTGTGAGTGCATCAGTTATTGTCGATAAAGAAGATTTAAGTGGTGAAAATGAAGATGTAAGTATTAAAGAAAAATATTTTGAAGATGGTACTGATGATGATAAATTGAATTGGTATCTTAATTATATTGAATTTATTGCGCCTATGGTTGCGACAATTCAAGAACAACAAAAAGAAATTGATGAATTGAAATTAAAAGTTAATAAAATGATAGAATTGATGAAATGAAGGATTAAATTTATTTAAAGTGTTCTTGAGGACACTACTTATATAAAAAGTGGGGAGATAAATATGTCGTATAAATTTAAATATGGAAATCAAGAAATAGAAGTTCCTAAGAAAAGTGAGAGTCTTTGTTATCAATATGATCTAGGAGATAATGTTAATCTCAATAATATAGTCAAAGAAGGTTATTATCATCAGTTATCTAACGCAAACACATCATCTACATTAAATTATCCTATAGCAGAAGCAGGATTATTAACGGTTATAAAAAGAGGTTATATTTATCAAACATATCATACATATTGCAATAGTGGATTTTGGTATCGTAGTCAGTATAATGGAAGTTGGTATCCATGGAAAAAAAGTGCTGATACAAATCTATTAACATGGAATAATATGTCTGGAAAGCCAACGAGTTATACTCCAACTAATCATAATCATGCTTATGCGACTTGGTTAGGAGCACAATATGCAAGTGGAGGAGACTGGTTGGGATTTTATAGTGCATATGGGGGAAGTAGACGTGGTTACTTACAACATACTGCGTCTTCATTCTATATTTTATCAGAAACAGGGAATATTATTCTTTCGCCAAAAACGGACGTATTGTGCAATGCGAATCTGATTTTAGGTAATGTCAATTTTATTAGTGGACGTACAACAAGTGGAGCAAGTGTTGGTATGCTCGTTCGTGGTGATGATAATAATGTATATGTTGGCTATTATAATAATGGTACAATTATTCGAGGATCTTTTTGTAAATTAGGAAGTGCTAGTGGTGCGACAATAACTTCTGATAGAAATTTAAAAAAGAATATAACCCCATTAAATGATTATGAATTGTTTTTTTCAAAACTAAAACCGGTTTCTTTTGTTTATGATATAACTCATCATAAACGAACGCATTTAGGATTTATTTCTCAAGATGTTGAAAAAGCATTAAAAGAATCTTCATTAAATAATGAAAAGTTTTCAGGTTTATGTATAGATAAAATATCGAATTGTCAAATCTATGATGAAGATTCTGATGAAAGAATCTTATTAAATAAGGGTATAAAAGAAATTTATTCTTTAAGATATGAAGAGTTTATAGCTTTAAATACTCATATGATTCAAAAACAACAAACTGAAATAGATTCTCTTAAAAAAGAGATTCAAGAATTAAAAGAAATGATTTTGTCCTTATGAAGACAATAAACTCATTATAACTTTAACAAAAGTATAATTGTTATAAGAAAATAATTTAAAAATCTGGAGGATATCAATGGATATTGTAGATATTTTAAAAAGACATGGATGTCACATGTCTCAAGAACAACTTATGCACTTTAAGAAAGAATTTCATAGACATTATAAAAGCAATGCTGAGGTTGAACATGTCTTTCAAATCAGAAGAAAACAAGAGAAAGATTTAGAAGATTACAAAATATTAGTCAAAGTGATGAGAGAAAAAAATAATAAACTCAATATAGATAATCAAAAAATTAAGAATGAATTGATCATATATTATGGCAAAGAAAAGACCAAACAAGCAGGAGTTGATATAAAGTATATTGATTTTATAACATATAAAATTTTATCACTAACAGATAATATCGATGATTTTGAGATTATATTAAATCATTTTCTTAATACTCATGATGAGTATAAAAACTCAATAAAATCAGTAGAAGTTGAAAATAAAAAAATCACTACTGAAAGGATATAAAGACTATGGAATATAAAGCAATTATTAAAAGTATGAAAGAATACATTATGGGATGTCCCTATCTTGACGAATTGATAACTACCTATGAGAATGATATCAAGAGTTGGTTTCTTGAAGAAGGACCTAATCATAAAGAAAATATTTCTCAACATTATGTTGATGGTAATACCGAGAGAATCTTAAGATTCTCTTTTTCAATTCTTTTGAGTAAAAGTCAGGATTTAAAGATAAGTATAGAAGAAAGTGGATTCTATGAGTTATTTCAATCATGGATTGAAGATAACAACAATCTTCGGATATTTCCAATATTGAGAGATGGAATTCTTCCTCTTTCAATAGAACTTTTAACAACGGGATATTTTATAGACCTTAAACAAGTTGAAGATATAATGAAATATCAAATTCAATTACAATTTAAATATGAAAAGGAGAATGAAAAATGGATAGTGTAAGAGTCAAAAGAAGCCAATTTGCTACATTTTTAAATACAACACCAAATGGAGATACAGCAACTTATGCACGTATGGGTAAAGGAATTACTTCTGCATCAGTCGCTTATAATCCAACCGTGAATGATGAATTATATATTAGTGAGGATGGAGCAAATAAATCATTAGATAGTTATGCTCCTTCTATGGCAAGTGAACAAATTGCTTTTGCTGGTGACCCTGTTTTTGATTATGTTGATAGTTTAAGACAAGCACGTGCTGTAGGAACTGATGCAAAAACAGATATGCTAATGGTATATATTTATGATAAAGAAGCAGATGGTTCATATTGTGCAGAAAAACAGGAAGTTATTGTTTCTATCAATGAATTTGGTGGCGAAGCAGGTGGTGCAGTGACTATTTCTTATGATGCAGGTTTCTGTGGTGAGCCAGTTAAAGGAACAGTGACAATTACTAATGGAAAAGTCATTTTTAAGGAAGCAACAAAGCCAGAAGTGAGTGAATAATCATTTATCAAGAAGGTACAAGTTACCTTCTTTTTGTTATATAAAAGGGGGATAGTATGGAGACAGTTAATACAATAAGAATAAAGAATAAAAATGAATATATTATTCAAGTGAATGAGCAGGGAGATACAATTTCTTTCAATTTAGAAGATCCAGAACTTATGTTAAAACTTGATAAAACTTATCAGGATATTAGACGTATTCAGCAAACTGCAAAAGCACAGGAATTAGTTATTCGTAAAAAACAGGATCAAAAAACAGAAGGAATGCTTTCCCAAAATGAAAAATCTTTAGCTAAGTTAGCAGTAAAGATGTTTCAGGATATGAGAAAAGTCATGGATAACTTTTTAGGAGAAAATGCATGTCAGAAGATTTTTGGTAATCGTAATTATATAACAATGTATGATGATCTTTTTGAACAGTTAGAACCACATTTTGCAAAAATGAAATTGAATGCAGAATTATTTAAAAAACAAATTCAACAAAAATATACTCAAGATCAAGATGACATTCTCCGATGAAATATCCAAAATATGCATTCATTCATGACAAACAATATCAGATCAATACAGATTATCATGTTGCTTTAGAATGCTTACAGATTATTGAAGATGAGTCTATTGGTGATAGTGAAAGAACTTATGCAATCATTTATAAACTCTTTGGAATGATTCCAGAAGACCAGGATATGCATGAATTTATACGTATTGCTGGTCATTATCTTGGTTGTGGAGAACAACAGGAAGTTCAAAAACAAAGAAAAAGAGATATGGATTTCCAACAGGATTGGAAATATATTGTTGCAAGCTTTATGAGTGATTATCATATTGATATACAAGAGAGTCATATGCATTGGTATCAATTTATTCACTTTATACAAGGATTTACAGAAGAGTCTATGATGTCTAGAATTCGTGAGTTACGAAATTATGATTTAAGTGATATTAAGGATCAAAAGGTCAAAAGAAAAGTCATGGAAGCACAAAAAGGTGTGGAATTATCTACAAAGTTATCTTCTGAAGATCAGAAGGCAGTAGATGAATTTGAATCACTTTTTATTTAGGAGGTGATTGCTTTGGCAAATGAAATTATGATAATAGATGTAGAAGTGAAAGAAAAAGAATCAAAAGTTAAATTTGAAAATTTATTAAAGATGGCTGATAAATGTGCAAAGAACATTCAAAAAGTTTTTACGACAATTGGTCCAACTATAAACAGTAGTATTTCCCATACAGTTTCAGGAATTTCTGCTGTTTTGATAGGTACAAAAAATGTGTTGGTTTCATTATCAAAATCAGTATTAGGTTACTTAGGGGCTAATCAGGATATAATAGGGCTTATAAATAATATTAAAAATGTGATTGGAGATATGAGTTCACCTATAGAAAATATTTTAAATAATGGAATTAAAAAGTGTGTTGATTCAGCCAATCAGTTGGTCAACTCTTTTGTGAATGCTGGAGTTGCACAAGGAGCTTGGGCGAGTGCTGGTCAGGTGATGAGCGAAACAATGACAAAAGCATTTGATCAAATCAACAGCTTAATTCAAGTGGTAGGACAAAGTTTTCTTAATATATGGAAAAATGGTACTGGAGAACAAACGTTCAATCTGATTCTAGGAATCCTAGCAGCTATAAGCGATATTGTCAATGTCCTCATTAGCGGTTTCCAAACTGCTTGGGAATCTGCTAGTGTTGGAGAAGCTATTATCCAGAATATTTGGAATCTATTTAATAATGTCTTAAGTATAATAACAACTCTTTTAAACTTTATTGGTCAACTTGTTTCCATGATTGATTGGACACCAATTCTAGCAGGTGTTGAGATCATTTCTCAAGCCTTGGCAGATATTACAAGCATTTTTGATGAAGGATTACAAGGAATTATAGAGTGTTTATTAAATGGTGATTTTAGTGGAGCAGGACAAGTTTTGTCAGATACTTTTCAAAATGTCATTAATTATATTATTGAATTTATTGGATCTATCGATTGGGTACAGCTTGGATTAGATGTTGCTCAGATGATAAGTGATGGGATTGGCGCAATTATAGAATTTATTATGGGAATTGATTGGTTGTCTGTACTCACATCTGTTGGCCAATTATGTATTGAAGGATTAATGGCAGGTCTGCAATTTTTAGGAACTGTTGTTTTAGATTTGTTTGGAAAGATGGTTGATACGGTTTTTGAGTTTTTAGGAATTAATGGGGCGTCGTCTAAGTTTTTTGAAATAGGTTTATCAATATTAACTGGAATAAAAGAAGGTCTAACTGGAGTAGCAGAATGGTTTGGTGAATTGTTTACAAATGCTTATAATAAGGTCAAGGAAGCATTTTCTTCTGTATCAACATTTTTTACTGGGATGTGGGAAAATATTAAAAGTACATTTGGTAATGTTGTTAGCTGGTTTAAAGAACGTTTTTCTGAAGCATGGACGGCTGTTAAGAATGTTTTTTCAAGTGGTGGAAAAATATTTGATGGTATTAAAGATGGTATCTTAAATGGTCTTAAAACTGTTATTAATGGAATTATTGGAGGTATTAATAAGGTCATTAAGGTTCCTTTTGATGGTATTAATTATGCATTGAGACAAATTAGAAACGTAGATATACTTGGTTTTCAACCCTTTAGTTGGATTGGAACAATTAGTGTTCCTCAAATTCCGAAATTAGCACATGGTGGTATTGTTAATCGTCCAACTTTGGCAATGATTGGAGAAGCAGGTAGAGAAGCTGTTTTACCTTTACAAAATAATACCCAGTGGATGAAAGAACTTGCTGATATGATCAGTTTGAATCGTCAAAACAATAATGAAGAATCAACAATTAATCTTTATATAGATGGAGAAAAATTATACCAGTGGTTTATCAAAAAGCAAAGAAAAGAAAGGATTGTTCTTAATGGCTAAACAAGTATTAATTATTGAAGGATGGGAAGTCCCACACCTTATTAAATATGCAGTGAGTTATAACAAAGTTTGGGCAGATGATACTGGGCAAGATATGAGTGGTGAAAAAAAAGGAACTTTAATAGGATTATTTCCAAAATTGAATGTAGAAGTAGGTTCATTTCAAGCAGATGAGATGGCACTTTTTCTTTCTCAAGCAAATAAAGCAAAATTAAAAATTGAATGGCATGATGCAGAAAATCAAGTTATGAGAAGCGGTGAATATTCGCTGGATGATGTTACAATTGATTTGAAGAATGTTGAAAGAATGGTTTATAATCCGTTTTCATTTCAATTGACACCTATCAAAAAGAGGTGACAATATGTTTAAACAAAAGATAGATGAATATGGAAAAATGATTTCTATTCAAATACAATATGATGATATTATGATAGAACGTCATAATGTTATTTCGTGCACAAAGACTTTCAAAGGCGATATGTTTAAGTCTATTATGCAATATATTGATATTGAATTAGAGGGATTTCATAATGTAAAAGATAAAGAAGTTGTGGTTTCTTTTGGAGTGAAGCTAGAAGAAGATGAGAAATTTGAATATATATCATGGGGAACTTTTATCGTTGATAATGAAAGTATAGAGAAAGTTATTGAAACTCATTCTACTCGTTTTACTGCTTATGATAACTTGTATAAATCTCATATTAAATATGATTTGAATTTAGTCTATCCTATGACAGTTAAAGAATTTTTGATAAAGATATGTGAGAAATTAAATTATCATCTTGTAACATATGATTTTATCAATGCTGATAAAATGATTTACGAGGAAAAATACATTGATGAATATGAAGTAACATATCGTGATATCTTAGATGAAATTGCAGGTGTTGCAGGTGGTGGTATTTTATTAAATGGAGATGACTTATCTATTGTTTATCCTAGGACAACTGATTATGTGTTGGATGAGCATAATTTAAAGAGTTTAAATATATGTGATCAATTTGGTCCTATAAATACATTAGTATTATCAGATGATTATCAAGATGATACTTTTTATAAGGAAGATATATTATCAGTTGCTGAAAATGGCAGGACGGAAGTTAGAATTTCTCAAAATCAAATGATGCAAAAGAATAGAGAAGAGTTTATTGATGATTTATTTAATCAAATCAACGGTCTTGAATTCTATCCTTTTGAATTAGAAAGTTTTGGTTTTTGTTATCTTCAACCTTATGATCTTATCGTTATCAAAGACCGATTAGGGCAAGAACACAAATGTCTCATTTTGAATGATGTCATAAGTGTCACAACAGGTTTAAAAGAAACGATAAGTTGTTCTTTACCTGAATCAAATGTTACTGATTATTCTAAAGCGAGTAAGGAAAAGAAAAAGCTTTATCAAACAATTTTAACAGTTGATAAGCAAAAACAAGTTATTGAAAGTGTTGTTAAACAAAGTGAAGAAAGTATAGAACTTGTTAATGATTTTAAAATTTCACTTGATGGTATTGAAAGTCAAGTCGAAAAAGTCTCAAATGCTATTTATAAATTTGAAACGGGTCATCATAATATATTTGAGAATTGTAATCAATTTCTTTATAAAGATATAACTTCTACTGATATTGAATATAAAGATGATATGATTTTAGGAATTAATAAGGATTATATGCAAGGCAAGGATATATGTATTTCTGTAGATATTTGTGTTATTGGTGGAAGAGTTGGAGAACTTGGCAATTATATTGGAGCCGAGTTTGAAATAGGCTATGCAGACAGTACAAAAAAATTGTATAGCACAAGATGGTATCTGGGGCAGTACAGTTTACAGTATCTTCTTCAAACAAGTACAATTGACCATGAAGAACGTATATGGGCGCATTTCAAGATTGAAGATAAAGAAATTGTTTCAGTTTCAAACTTGAAAATAATGATTGCTTTAAATGCACAAAAAGCAGTTATAGCTAATCCAAAAGTTGAGTTTGGAACATATCCAAGTGGGTTTGAATTTGATGTAACTTATGTAAGAGATAACGTCGAAACAATCCAAAAAGATTATACTGAAATGAAACAGGAAGTAGGAAGTTTATCTCTTCAAGCTGTTTCGCTGGAAGAACAAATAACAACGATTCAAGGTGATGTCTCGTCAGTAGAAACAAGATTACAAAGTACTGAATTCAAATTAACACCAACCGAAATTACTGCGATGGTTAATGAAAAGATTGGAACTGATGGTGAATTAACATCAATGAAAGTGACAATTAATAAGGATGGTCTTGATGTTAAGAATGGAGCAATTTCCATTACAAACAACAATGGAGTAAAAGTATTATATGCAGATACTTATGGAAATTTGATTGGTAATCAAATTACAATTAATAACTTGAAAACAAGTTCGGGATTGATAGGGAAATTTATAATTGATGATAAAGGATTATCTTATAAAGAAAACTTAAATATCGATCAAAAACCATGTACATTCCAATTGGATATTCATCCTAATGCTCAAGATAGTTTTATGAATTGGAGTCTTAAAACAAATGATCAAAGTGCTGATGAATTTACTGGTTCTTTAACATATTCAGGCATGAATTGTCGTTCTATAAATAGTATGTTTTTTACATCTGCAATGGCAGATATTGGTGATTGTTCAATATCAGAACTAGCAGCCTCATATATCAATATAGAACAAAATTTAAGAGTTCTGGGGACAACAAATTTAAATGAATGTAATATAACTGGACAATGTTATGTTCGAAACAGTAAAGGACAATCAGTATCTATGAAAAGAATTGCCGATTTAGTCGGCTGAGGAGGATGTATGGAATTTAAAAATATAGAAATTATAAATATTGCTAATGCATTAACAAATATCTACAATTGCTCTAAGACAGCAAAACAAAGATTTTATATTGCCAATGTTGCAGATGATTTTCTACACAAAAGCAGTATGTTAAAAATAGAAATTAACAAAATAATCGAAGATGAAGGAAACGTTGAAGATGGCAAAAAGAAATTAGAAATAACAAACGAACATTATGTTGATTTAATGGATGGTGTTACAAAGATTGAATTTGATAAAGTTCCTTTATCATTGTTGAATGATATTGATGTACAAATAAACGATATGATTGCAATAAAAAAAATAATCAAGGAAGGTGATTGATTGTGAATCCTGAAATAGCACGTATTACATTTAAAGATAAAAAAGATTATCAAGTCCCAAATGCAGATGAAGAATTTCTTATTCGTGCTAAAGATATGAATGAAATAAAAAATACTTTTAATGACAGTGCACAAGCTATACAGAACGCTCTTAGACAAGTTGCAGCAGCCTATGGATATCTAGGAGATTATAAGATAGAAAATGGTTTATTCTATTTTAAAAAGGCTGATGGAGCATGGGGAGAAGGAATCAACCTCAATGTGTCAGTTGAAGAGTTTGAAAGCGTTGTGAGACGTGTGACGAGTTTAGAAACAAACGGTGTTGCAGTTGGGGATACATTGCCACATGGTTCTATTGTTTATGTCGAAGGTGATGAAAAAGATATTCCAACTGGATATCAAAAGCTCGATATAGTTCCCCAGCCATCTAAGCAATTGTTAATCAATAATGATTTTCAGGTTAATCAAAGAGGTCAGACTGCATATAGTGGAGAAATGAAGAAATGCTTTGATGGTTGGTTTTTAATAAGAGGATATGTAACAAATGTCGCTTATGCCACTTATCCAAAACCTGAAAATGGGATATTGATGGTCTATAACACCGAATATGAAAACAATCAGTTATGGCAATTTCTTGATGGAGAACTAGATTATGAAAAATATTATACATTATCCTATATGGTAGATGGAGTTCATTATAGTTTTACATTTAAGCCAACGCCAACTGGATATCAAGAAAATGTCCACGATAAATTTAGGATTTATACTGCATTAGAAAGTTCTAGACAGAAAAGAGCTGTTTGTATTGATCTGTTTAAAGGAAAAGCTATTAATCTGGAATATATAGACCTATTCGAAGGAAAGATTGCGTATCAACATCGAAAAGATTATGCAACAGCATTGATTGAGTGTCAAATGGTCGCTAGAGAAATAGAGATTAATCAATCTGGGTACGTCGCTGGATCAACACCAGTAAAAGGAACGATAAATTTTTGCATAGAGATGAATGTGATACCTACTTTTGTAATTATTAGTGCTGGAACAAGGCAAAATGTAGCTAGTGTCAGTATAGAAGTAAATAGTAAAAGACTTATTTATACAATAACAACATCCGCAGCTGGGTATTTTACATTAGATGGATATAAACTTATTCTAAGCTGTGAAACAGCATAGAAAGGAGGAAACTTATGGGATTTTATGTACAGAAAGTATCACAGACTGCACCAGTATCCAATGTATCTGTAGATGATTTGGAAATAGGAAAAGATGAAGATGTTATAAATATTAAAGGAACAAAAGTTCTCTTAAACAGTATTGGTTTCTACTGCGGTGAAAGAAATGGATGTATTTTAATAGGGAATTATCAGGAATGGTTGGAGGCTGGAAAGCCAGTTATGCCAACAGAATAGGAGGAAAAGGCAATGTTTAAAGAATTCAAATTTACTCTCCGAAAACTCGGGGGGGGGTACAAATCCCCATTATTACAAGAAAGGAGGACGCTATCGCTTAGGGGTAGCAACTCCAAAAAGAGAAGAGGTGGATGCATGTAGCATTCACTGTGATAAGTTATGTTAGCCCTATTGACAGAAGGCAGTTTTGAAAGTGGAAGAAACGACTATGGAGCATATATAAAGTTTCCAGATGGAACATTAATTATGTGTGGATCTGTAAAAATCAACGTAACTGAAAACAACACTTATTCAGGGTCTGCAACCGTAAAATATCCAATGTCGCCATCGATAATTCATTATATTGGAGTTACAAACATTTACACTTATTCTCCTGCCAACATATGGTCGACCGCTTCTCGGGAATTATCTGGATGCAAGTTGTATTTTAACAATCGAGTTGGCTTAAACACTGGTCAGTCTGCTGATGCAAATTGGTTTTTAATAGGACGCTGGAAATAACTTATCACAAATGCTATTAAGCAAAACATATGCTAAAAATGCAAAAATACGAAGATACGAAATGGATAACAATTTCAAGTGGAATTTATTATAGAATTATAAATGGAATATTATATATAAGGTTTGTATATGTTAATTTTTCTTTCGATTCATTAAACGAATGGAAGACTGTAGGGTTCTTACCATTTGAAATAGATTCACAGTTTGATTATCAGATAAATAATAACTATACATACAATAATATTGTTGATATAAGAGTTATGAGCAGTGGTGAAATGGTTGCTGCTTCTGCAACAAGCACAACAGTTCAATTGGCTGGTATGGTTATAATTCCACTATAATAGCAATTCTTTTCTTTTAGATAGCAATATAAAAAATGTATATTGTACCAACAAGTGAAAGTTTTAAATGGGAAAAATACAATCTAATCAATCCAGATACCGTAAAATTTGTAACATATAATGGAACTGTATATTACAATAAATATTTAGGGCTTATGCAAATAACATTAGCTCTACAGGATAATAGTCATCACGGTGCCGATTATTATATTATTGGAAAATTTCCAGAGCAACTTAAACATTTAATCAAAAAAACAGTACGATTAAACGATGGGATATGTACATCCATCAATGGAGCAGCAACAGCAATGTATCTGGAAATTATGGAAAACGGGGATTTGCGAGCAGTCACAGCTGTAGGTAATCCAGAAGGGTATAGATATAGATACAACTGTGTATTTAATGTTGATATGTTTGATTAGTTCTCATGCACTCATAGAGTGCTTTTTATATATAAAAAATTGAAGGTGAGGAAAATGAAGAAAATGGAAAAAGTTTTCAATAGCATTGTAGCAGTCATTGCTACATTTTTTACTTATTTGTTTGGAGGATGGGATATAGCTTTAATTGTACTTGTTGCCTTTATGGTTCTTGACTATGCAACTGGCATGATGTGGGCTTATATACAAAAAACTTTAAATTCACAAATCGGATTCAAAGGTTTGATAAAAAAGTGCATGATTTTGGTTGTTCTTATTATTGCAGTTTTACTAGACAGAATGATTAATTCAGGAACTGCTGTATTTCGAACTTTAGTTTGTTATTTCTACATAGCAAATGAAGGAATCTCTTTATTAGAAAATGTTTCTCATTTGGGATTACCTATTCCAGATAAACTTAAAAATGCATTACAGCAATTGAATGAAGTTGAAAAATAAGATGCGATGTATGACTAATCTTAATTAAGGAGGAAAATATTATGGCAAAAATGAAAGTACAAGATTTTATTACAAAAGCTATACAAGTTGAGAAAGTTCCTACATTGTATGGATGGGGTAAGTTTATGAACAGTTATAATGGGAATTATTTACTTTGTGATTGTTCAGGATTGATTAAAGGAATTTTATGGGGATATCCTGAGAAAGGAAAATATGCTTCCAATCAGGTTCCAGATATCAATGCAAATACAATGATTAAGCAATGTTCAAAGGTTTCTACAAACTTTCATAAATTACCTTTAGGAGCACTAGTTTGGATGGAAGGACATATTGGAATTCATATAGGAAATGGTGTATGTGTTGAATCTAGTCCTATTTGGGAAGATGGTATCCAGTGCACATTTATTAAGGGAAGTGGGTATTCTAATACCAGAAAACTTAAAGAGCGTAAATGGACAAAACAAGGCTTATTTGATAAATATATTGATTATTCCCAAAATCCAGTTCAATCTCATAAATCAATTTTTGAAATTGCAAAAGAAATTATTGCTGGACTATGGGGAAATGGTCAAGAACGTAAGCAAAAACTTGAAAAAGCAGGTTATAACTATCATGATGTTCAATCAGAAGTCAATAAATTAATATCTAATCCCAAAACAACAACAGAACTTGCAAAAGAGGTTATAGCTGGAAAATGGGGAAATGGAACAGAACGTAGAAATAAACTGATTAAAGCTGGATATGATTATGATGCAATTCAGGCAAAAGTAAATGAAATTTTAAAATAATAAAGAATAGTAAGATTTAATTGTTCAAAAGAATGATTAAGTCTTTTTTATTTTCAATTCTCATTTTATTTTGTTATGATAATAAAGAGAAGGTGAAATCATGGCAAAAGGAAGATTATTTGAAATATTATATTATTTAATTGATAAAAAAGAAACAACTGCAAATGAATTAGCAGAGTATTTTGAAGTTTCTGTACGTACAATATATCGTGATTTAGATCGCCTACTGGTTGCTGGAATTCCTATTATTACAAAACAAGGGAGTAAAGGAGGCGTTTCATTAGATAAATCCTATGTTTTAGATAAAACATTATTAGACAATCATGAACAAGAACAAATCTTATTGGCTTTACAGAGTCTATCTTCTTTACAACTAGATGAATATAGTGATTTATTTCAACGTATGAAAAATATCTTTCAAAAAGAGAGTCATGATTGGATAGAGGTGGATTTTACATCATGGCATCAAAATAAAGAAATGAATGATAAATTCAATCTTTTGAAAACGGTGATTTTTAAACATCAGATTATATCTTTTGAATATATCAATGCACATGGTGATAAGAGTTATAGAACAGTTTTTCCTATTAAAATATTCTTTAAAGCCAATGCGTGGTATTTACAGGCATATCAGTCAGATAAAGATGTTTATAGAACTTATAAGTTGTCACGAATGAATGAAATTTGTTTACATGAAGATTATTTTGACTTACACAAACTGACTAACATTCCTCAAGTTTTAGAATACCATGAAGATGTTAAAAAAATAGATGTTATTCTTAAATTTCAAAAGTATCTAGGTAGTTTTGTCTATGATGAATTCCCATATCATGATATAACAGAAGATAACGATGGTTATTTGGTAAAAACAAGTGTACCTAATCATCAATGGCTTTTATCTTTTCTATTATCTTTTGGCAAAGGTATAGAGATTATTGAACCTTTAGAATTAAAACAAGAATATGTGAAAGAAATACAAGATATTCTTAATATTTATAACTAACCTGACATATGTTGTCAGGTTAGTTATGTTATGATGGAAGCAGAAAGAAGGTATAGTATGGAAATGATTACACTAACACCAGAAAATATTAAAAAGGAACATATTTGTTGTGCCATTGCAAGTGAGAAAGATCCACAAGTTCATTCTAAAAAAACTTGGTTAAAAGAACAGATGAATAATGGTTTAATCTTTACGAAAATGAATGTGAGAGGAAAATGCTTTATTGAGTATTTACCACTAGAATATGCATGGGTTCCTATTCAAGGTGAAAATCTTATGTATATTGATTGTCTTTGGGTTGCGGGTAAATTTCAGGGACAAGGTTATGCTTTACAGTTGTTAAACAGTTGTAAGCAGAAAAGTATAGAATTAGGTAAGAAAGGGTTAGTTATCCTTTCTTCACAAAAGAAATTGTCTTATCTTATGGATTATCATTTCTTAGTGAAACATGGATTTAAGAGTGTTGGAACATGGAATGGTATTTATGAATTGATGTTCTGTTCGTTAAGTGATGATGCGAAAGAACCAATATTTGCAGTACCAGAAATGGTTGATGATGGTTTGGTTCTTTATTATACTCATCAATGTCCATTTTGTGTTAAATATGTTCAAATGCTTAAAGACTATTGCAAAGAACAAGATATTCCACTTCAATTAAAACATATAGAAACTCTTGAACAGGCGCAAAACGCTCCTACCCCATTAACAACTTACAGCCTGTTCTATAATAAAAAATTTATGACAAGAGAAGTTCAATCAATAAAAAGATTTGAAAAGACTTGGGGTGAACTTCATGGTTAAATTAGATTATAAAAAAGAATATAAAGATTTATATATGCCTAAGGGCATACCTACATTTATTGATGTTCCACCAATAGCTTATGTGATGGTGGAGGGAAAAGGAAATCCAAATACATCAAAAGAATATCAAGCAGCAGTTGGTATACTTTATGCAATTTCATATGCAATAAAAATGAGTAAAATGGGAAAGAATCAGCCAGTTGGTTATTTTGATTATGTTGTTCCACCATTAGAAGGCTTATGGTGGGGAGATGATGAATATTTTGATGGTAAACGTATAGTTGATAAAGATAAGTTTTATTGGAAGTCAATGATTCGCTTACCTGAATTTGTAACACCTGAATATTTTGAACAAGTCAAAAAAGAAGTTGCTATTAAAAAACCAGAAATTGATGTTAGTTTGTCACAGTATTTTGTATATGAAGAAGGACAATGTGTTCAAATCATGCATAAAGGTTCATATGATGATGAACCTGAAAGTGTGGCGAAAATGAATCAGTATATGAAAGAGCACAATTATATATGTGATATCAATGATCATCGTTATCATCATGAAATCTATTTGAGTGATCCTAGGCGTTGCAAACCAGAAAATTTAAAAACAGTCATTAGACATCCAGTGAGAAAAAAATAAACTGGATGTTTTTTCTATTAATTTTAATGATAGAACTCATCATCACTGATATATTCATAATGATATACAGGATATGATTTATTTTGACTGATTAACTTTATGAGAAAAATTGAAGGGAAAATACATACAAGAGTGATGAAATATTGTGCTATTAAAAATATGACATTTTGTTATTCTCTCAATCTGAATGTCCATTATGGAAGTATGATGAGAACTTTGATGGTTTGTCTTGAAAGATATTGTTATAGTAAAAAAAGAATTTAAAAATTTTATTATTTTTTTCTTCTAGATTGACGATTATAGATGAAATACATCTTTTCCAATCAATTCTAGACAGTGATGAAAGAATAAGAATAATCATTGCAAAAAGAAGTCAAAAAATAAAAATGCATATGATTTGAAAGATTTCTATATCTTATTATACTGTTAAGAAAAAGGAGGTATGTTGCAATGGTTAATATGCAAAAAGTAGCAGTCATTGGTTGTGGGTTTGTTGGTGCAACGTCAGCTTTTAGTTTAATACAAAGTGGATTATTTTCTGAAATGGTATTGATAGATGCAAATCATGAAAAAGCTGTTGGTGAGGCTATGGATTTAAGCCATGGAAGTGCTTATTCAACACCAGTTAAGATATATGCTGGAAGTTATGATGATATTGTTGATGCAGGGTTAATTGTTATTACAGCAGGTGCGAATCAAAAACCAAATGAGACAAGATTAGATTTGGTGAAGAAAAATGTTTCAATATTTAAAAGTATTATTCCAGAAATTAAGGAAAGAAATTGTGAAGGAATTTTATTAATCGTTTCTAACCCTGTAGATATTCTCACATATGTAACATTAAAGTTATCTGGATTTCCAGCAAATCGTGTGATCGGATCTGGAACTGTTCTTGATACTGCTAGATTGAAACATGTATTAGGAGAGCATCTTCAAGTAGACAGTCGTAATATTCATGCTTATGTTATTGGTGAGCATGGAGATAGTGAATTAGCAGTTTGGTCAGGTGCACAAGTTGCTGGAATTCATATTAATCATTTTTGTGAATTACGAGGCCATTTTCAGCATCAGGAAGCTATGAATAGGCTTTATCAGGAAGTACGTGATAGTGCTTATCATATTATTGAAAGAAAAGGTGCAACATATTATGGTGTTGCTGTAGCAGTGAAACGAATTGCTGAAGCAATTGTTAAAAATGAACATGCTGTGTTGCCTATTTCAAGTTTGATGCAAGGTGAATTTGGTTTAAGTGACCTTTGTTTAAGTATTCCAACCGTTGTTGGGAACAAGGGAGTTGAAATGGTTGTTGATATTTATTTGGATAACGAGGAAAAGCAAAAACTCTTAGAGAGTGCCCATGCATTAAAACAGGTTTTAGAAAGTTTGGATATTTAAAAAGGAGTGTATAACTCCTTTTTATTGTGGATAAATATGCTGATCAATTTGAAAATATAAGGATTGTAAATCTCTTTTCAGAATTTCTAATGGACCAATCATATCAGATTTATCCAAAGTTGTACAAGCAACAGACATCATATCTATCATATCAATAGCTTGTGATAAGTGCTGTAAGGTTTCATCTAATAATGTCTTTTCTTTTTCCATTTTGTATACCTCGCTTTTTGATATAGTATACCTAACTCTTATCATTATTATAATATATTGCCGAATATTCGGCAATATTATTGTGAAGAATATCACTTTATAATAAGAAAAGAGAGGAGTGGTTTTCATGATTACTTTTGAACCATTTTTTGAAACTTTAGAGAAAAAGGGCATATCACAATACCAATTAATTAATGATTATGATGTTAGTAGAGGAACGTTAGATGCATTGCGTAAAAATAAAAGTGTGACTTTAAATACTATCGTGGATTTATGTATGATATTAGATTGTGAAATTCAAGATATTGTCAGAGTTATAAGGGATTAGTACAGCCATAAGGGCTGTTTTTTTCTACATTTTTTTTCGAAAATATAAAAAACAAAATAAACCGACTCTACAATGTAAAATATTTATGATATAATAAAATAATTGATTGGAGGGGACAAAATGCATATTCAAGATAAAGAAATTAGAAGGGTGATTCATGATGAAAAAGAATATCGTTATGGGAGATTTATAGATATTCAATCTCAATTAGAAAGAATGACAATTTCTTTAGATGAGGATAATGGCTGTTATCGTATTAATGCAAGAATGAATGATCATAATGAACGTATTATTATATCGATGAAAATTTCACACGATGGAGAAATTATTCAAAGTTCATGTTCATGTCAGATGCATAATCATTGTCGGCATATGGCTGCGATTTTATTTCATTTGAGAAAATTAACAATATCATCTTTTCCATATTTTTATGAACAAAATGGTGAGGATAATAAAGTATTAAAGTTAAAACAGATAGAGCAACAAAGACAAGAACGTATTTTATCAAAGAAACAGCATGATTCATTAGATTTAATACAATTATATAAAGATCAACTGTTAAGAGAATCACTGATTCCACTATCATCTCAGCAGTATCAATTAAAGATTTTTGTTCAAAGGAGAAAAGAAAAACTAATTATTGCATTAAAAGTTGTTAATGAAAATCAAAGTTTTGTAGTTAAAAACATTGAAACTTTTTTAAATGCAATTGTTCATCATGAGAGTATTAAATATGGCAAAACATTTGAATTTATCCATAGTGAAAGTGCTTTTGATGATAATTCATTAGAAATATTAAATTTTATAAAAGAATGCTTTTTAAAGAATCAATTCTTACAAAAAGGTTTAATGAAGGCACTGATTGTCAGTGATGAACATATTGATGCTTTTTATGATCTTATGAGTTCACTTCCTTCATCATATTGTGATATAGGTTTTGATAAAAGAGAATATCGTATTCCAATAGAAATATCTTCAAAAGAAGAAAGTTATATACTAGATTTAAAAGATTATCAGGAATTTGATCAGGTGATGATGACATCAAAGTATATGTATACATTAGAAGATGATATAATGTATAAATATGATTTTCACGAACCGGAGAAATTAATAGCATTTTTACGTAAATTATTAGAAAGTCGGGGAGGACTTTATATTTCAAAAGAGATGCTAACTGATTTTTATAAATACATATTGGTTGATTTATTAGATGATATTGATTTAGATACACATCTATTTGATGAATATCGTCAAGAGAATATGATTAATTTATATGGTGATATGAGTAAGGATGATCAGATCTGTATTCAGTTAGAATATATTTATGATGATGGCATCATGTACGGATTTGATAAGGATAATCAACATAAATCAAAGGAAGCTGATTTAATTGAAAACTATCTAAAGCCATATATAGAAGATATTGATGATCATGTTATTTATTTACAGTATGACCATGAGTTTGCATATCAATTTATGAAAGAAAGTCTGCCATATCTTTCAACTTATTGTCAGGTATATGTGACTGATGCTTTAAAAGGTTTTTCAACGAGTCAGGACATGCACATTCAAGTAGGGGTGAATATGAGTCATGGCTTGCTATCAATCCATATTGACAGTATTGATGTAGATAAAAATGAATTGATAGATATTTTAAAAGCATATAAGAAAAAACGTAAGTTTTATAAATTAAAAAATGGAAAAATTGTTTCTTTAGAAAATAAAGAGTTTAAGGAATTGGATGAATTGACAACATCCTTGCAACTTAAATCACAAGATATTGTGAATGGAAATATAGAAGTTCCAACATATCGTTTATTTGAATTAGATCAAATGATGAATCATGAATCAGTTATTGATTATACAAGAGGAGAAGAATTTGATCAATGGATGAAGCGATTGGAGACATCATCTCAAGATTATCAGGTGCCTACACCTTATCAAAATATATTGAGAGAGTATCAGGTTGAAGGATATCAATGGCTACGTTTAATGGAACATTATGGTTTTGGTGGTATTTTGGCAGATGATATGGGATTGGGAAAAACACTGCAAATGATTGTTTATCTTGAAAGCATGAAAGATCAAGATACTCATTTGGTGATTACACCAGCAAGTTTACTCTTGAATTGGCAGGATGAAATTGAAAAGTTTTCTGCTTCATTACGTGTTTTGTGTATATATGGACAAAAGGCACATCGTGATGAATTGATTGAAAAGCTTGATCAATATGACGTTGTTATTACTTCATATGATTATTTAAGAAGAGATATTGATATGTATGAAAATAAAAATCTACATACTATTGTTCTTGATGAAGCACAATATATCAAAAATCCTAAAACACGCAATGCGATATGTGTCAAAAGATTAAAAGCAAAACAGCGTTTTGCTTTAACAGGAACGCCTATTGAAAATTCATTAGCAGAGTTATGGTCTATTTTTGATTTCTTAATGCCATATTATCTATATCATTATGCTTATTTCTTAGAGAATTTTGAAAAACCTATTGTGAAAGAACATGATGAGGATAAACAGTTAAAACTTAAAGAGATGATTTCACCATTTGTTTTAAGAAGAAATAAAAGAGATGTTTTAACTGAATTACCTGATAAAATTGAACAAACATTATATTTACGATTTAATGAAGAAGAAGAAAAATTGTATTTAGGGAACCTTGTTCAAGTTAATAAATCTTTACAGGAAAAATTAGATATTCATCAATTAGGAAGAATTGATATTTTAGCAATGTTAACAAGATTGAGGCAACTCTGTCAAGATTCACGTTTATTGTATGAAACAGTTGAAGAACCATCTTCTAAACTCAAAGGATGTATGGAACTTATTCATTCTTTAAAAGAGAATCATAAGAAGATTTTATTGTTTTCATCATTTACAAGTGTCTTGCATTTGATCGAAGAACAGTGTCATAAAGAACATATTTCATATTATTTATTAGATGGAAGTATCTCTAAAGAGAAAAGAAAGAAAATGGTTGATGCTTTTCAAAATGATGAAACAACTTTATTCTTGATATCTTTAAAGGCAGGTGGAGCTGGTTTGAATTTAACAAGTGCTCAGGCAGTTATCCATTTTGATCCATGGTGGAATATGTCAGCCAAAAATCAAGCAACTGATCGAGCTCATCGGATTGGTCAAAAAGAAGCTGTTCAAGTCTTTTCACTCATTATGAAGAATAGTATAGAAGAAAAGATTATGGATTTACAAAATCAAAAGAAGAATCTTGCTGATACTTTTGTGGAAGGAAATGAAGGTATGATTTCTACAATGAGTATTGATGATATGAAAGCATTGTTTGAAATATCATAATATATATAAATGAAGAATTGAGAGGACAAAAAGTCTTATCAATTCTTTTTTATTATAATGAATAGTTGAAAGGAATGACGTCTAGAAGAGGAGGAGAAACAAATAAGTTTTTATCAGATAAAATATATTTTTATATTTATTGATATAGAAAAGGTATTTTACAGAGAATAAAAATACGAAGTCTATATAGTTTGTGAAATACAGAAAAGTCCTGAATAAAGGAGTGAAAAATATCAGGAGATAAATAAAAAATAAAGATAAATATAGAAAAGTGTAAAAATGTATATAAAATTGGTAAAAGTGAAGAATTTACAAATTTTTGAATGTCGAATATTGTAGAATAAAAGACAAATTAATGCTTTATTTGTCATTTTAAAGGTCGTTTTGCGCCTAGATATTGCAAAAGTGCTTGAAAAAGGGTATTTCGTATATAGGGGAGGTATTTATATGAAAGTCACATATCGTGAAGATTCAAAGATGAATCACTATGAAATGCAGTTAGTTGTTCATCCAAAGAATAGGAGACTGGCAAAATTACTAGCGAAACAGTTTAAAGAAACGCTTGGAGAAATTGAAGTTTTGGATGAATATAGAAATAAATATCCTTTATCATTATTAGCAGTTTATTATTTTGAAATGGTTGATCATAAAATGTTTGTTTATACAGAAAATGAGGTTTTTCGGCTTCATTGTGTAACAATGGCTGCCTTAAAGGAAGCTGTAGAATCTTATGGTTTTTATCAGGTTAATGTGAGGACACTTGTCAATGTGAAGCATGTTGTAAAATATAAAAAACAAAAAGGATGTCGTCGCCAAATGATCTTAGATAATGGTGATAGATTAATTTCAAGTCGTCATTATCGTGAAGAATTTGATCGTATGATAGAAGAACGACATGAGTCAAGAATTCTTGAAAAAGACCCAGATAATCTGAGTCATGAAAAGTAATGATGAATTTTATTACGTGGATTTTTGTGGGACATAATTTCTTTTTGTTTATGTGCTGACATATGAGTATAAATCTGGGTTGTTGTGATGGAACTGTGACCAAGAATTTCCTGAATATATCGAATATCTACATCTTCTTCTAACATCATTGTTGCAAATGTATGTCTAAACATGTGTGGAGTAATATGTGAATCGATATGAAACAGATGACAGTATTTAACAATCATAAAACGAATAGATTGTTCAGAGAGATGATGCCCTAATCTATTAATAAAAAAGTAAGGGCTTTTCTCAATTTCATCTTGGAAAAGTCTTTGATAGGATAGTAGAGATTGAATGAGATTTTGATTATCAATATAGATAATTCTTTCTTTACTTCCTTTCCCATTAATAATGATGGTATTCTCACGAATAAAAACATTTGATTTTAAAAGGTGGGAAACTTCACTGACTCTTATCCCTGTACAAATTAACAATTCTAAAATAGCGATATCTCGTGTAATAACACGATTTGATGTTTGTTTGGAATAAGCATAGAGAGACTGGTAGAGATGGTTTAATTCATGAAGTGTAATTGTTTTTGGTAAGCGTATGGGTTCTTTAAAGCGATAATCTATTTTATGAAATGGATTTTCTTTTAAGAAATCCTGTTTTTCTAGATAAGTATAAAAAGCTTTAATAGCAGCAATCTTTCTTTTCACAGTTCTTGGTTTATATGTTGTATGAAGTTGTTGGATATATACAGATATATCTTTTTTATTTTTTAAGTTTTTAAACTGCATATAGGTGTAAAACTGGTTAAGGTCAATCCGATAGGCTTTTAGTGTTTTGCCAGTCAATCTCTTTTGATATTGACAATAATTTAAGTAATTTTCTACATGTTTATATTTCATTTTTGTATCCTCCTAATGATATTGCTATATTAGTATGACAAATTTTGACAAAAAAATGAATGGTATGAGATAAGAAAATCATTAAATATTGTCATTAATACGACAATACCAAAAATAAATAAAACAATATATAATGTAAAAGTATAATATTATAGATGGTTTGTAGTTCATATGTTATCTTCATCTTTAGTAAAAATGTGTATATATGGGTAGTTATCCTTGGGGAGGATGACTTTTCTTTTATAGGGTGTTATCGCAATAAAGATAATATTAATATTTGAAATTCCTTTTATAGTAATATATAGGAGGAAATTGTATGAAAATTAGTTATGATCCGTTTTGGAAAACAATTAAAGACAAAGGACTTAATCAATATATACTCATCAATAAGATGGGTGTAAGAAGTAGTTTAATCCATAAATTGCGACATGACTTAGATATCCGTGTCTCAACTTTATCAGATTTATGTGAATTACTTCAATGTAAAATTGAGGACATTGTTGAATTAAAGGAAGAATAGTTTTTAAGCATAAAATTATAATAACTATAATAATAAGGATAACCTAAGGGTTATTTTTATTTTTAATGAAAAGATTATTTGGGAAATGTGGAGACTTCTTAAAAAGAATTTCATATCTGAGATTTTTTATGTTTATTTTTATAAACAGAAGTTATAAAACGATAATGAATGATAAATACACGTTTGTGAATTGATTGGTATTGGGAGATAGTTATTATTGTCGAAATATGTTATAAGAAGATTAAGGACTGCCATATACCTCTATAAAATAATAAATATGTAAGTCAAAAGAGTGCGTATGGCAAGATGATTAATAATTTTGTATGCACTTATTTTTATTTTAAGGAGGTCTATGATGAAAGATAAACCATATCCTTTTATAAAAAATCGTTATTATAAAGGGAAACTACTACGTACTGAAGATTTTGAATGTGAACAGAATTATCATGTTCATAAATTGAATATGCAAAATGCTCTATTTTATGGTGAAGGAATTGTTTGTGGTTTAGATATTCAAAAAATTGATCAACAGCGTTTGCTTATTCGTAATGGTGTTTGTATAAATCAACAAGGTGAATTTATCTATGTTCCTTATGATATAGATATTTCTATTGAAGAAATAGAAGGATATGAAACTTTATTAGATTCTAGAGCCTATTTATATATTCATTATCATGAAAAGAATGAGGATTTAGTATATGCATCAATGAGTGAACATGAAGATCATTTAGAGAATAACTCTATTCAGGAAACATTTCATTTATCTTTAGAGTCAAATGATTATCATCAAAATGATACTTTGTTTAGTGAGTGTATCTTATATCAAGATGAAGAATTAAGTATTATTCAAAGGATACCTCTCTATTTAAATTATGATGATCAGTTTCAAATTGAAGTTATTTTAAGAAATAATAGTCTTCATAAACATAGTATATCTTTTGAATATAATCTTGAGAGTTTGGAAATAAAGGATCAAACAACTTATAAAGATATTCATATTTATGGTCAAGTTCAAAATTTAGAAAAGGAAAAGCATTTGTTTTATCCCATTTTTATTCAAAAGACATGTGGAGGGACACAACATGCTCACGTGACCTTGTTGAAGAATAATGCATGGATTATGGTGGATGGACAGCAGTTTTCACTCAATGTGACATATGAAGCTTCATTGCATATTGTTGAGAATATAAAAACATATTTTCAAAAAAAACTTCAATGTCAATCATTAAATGCATTGAGTGAATCTCATTTACAACAAAGAGTTGTTCTTGGTTGTATTGAAATCATGAGAACAAAAGAAGATGTTCAAATAATATCAATAGATCAATCATTTGTTCATCGTTTTATGACAGAGCGAATTCGTCATATTGAACAGAATATACGAGATGCTTATCATTTACAAGAAAAGCCTAAAATTCTTGAAACTGTGCAACCTGAAATATCACAAACCATATCATTAAGTGATTATATTTCAACAGGTACATTAGAAATAGAAGTTCCAGAATATGGGCGTCATCAGTTACCTATTATAACCAAAGCTATTCCTTATCAATTAGAAGGCAGTGTTATGATTGTATGGTCTATTGAAGAACGTGAACATTTTCGCAATGCAAAAGTGAATCAATATTATTTTGGAGATGCTTACTTATTCCCACAATTAGAACAATATAACTATGAAATTGGCTGTCGTGTGAAAGAATCCATGCAATCTTTTAAAATAGCTGTACGTGCCAAAAAAGGAACACCTAAAAGTACATTGAAACTGCGCTGGTATGCTATAAAGACATCTGATCTTTCACAAGAAGAAACCGTTTTGCTTCCACGCTTTAAAATGACTCCAGAATTTGTGATTTTAAAACCAGGACAAACACAATACTTTCGATTGGAATTTGCTGAAGAAAAATATAAAGAGTTATGTCAGTTTGTTGTGGAAACACCACAAGGAGGTACGATAGATGAAGATGGAAAATATATGGCTCCAGTTACAAAAGGAATTTATAAGATTAATGCTATTGGAAATGAATCACAACATGTTGCATATGCAATGGTTGTTGTTAAAGGAACATAGAGTTTATGTTGCAAAAGAAACAACTGTTATTTAGTGGCCAGGAAATTAACTGTTATATATATGAAGATGATAATCAAAAATATTATGGATATGAATTTATGGATCAAAATATATTTTATATTCTTTTGCCTTATCAGGAAAGTTGGAGATTTCAAGTGACTCTTGCTTATCAATATCCAATCATTCTATTTTCAAATTATCATGATGAAAGATCAGTCTTTAAAGATATCCATCATTTACCTATTGAAAGACGTTTTCAACTCTGTTTATCTTTTTTAGAAAAAATCATGACTTTACAATTATCTGATTCAGAGATCTATTTTTTCTGTGATGAAAATAATTTATGGTTTGATAAAGATTTCAACTGCGAATTGTTTTATATGCCTCAAGTTTTAAGATTAACAACAAGAATGACTCATCAACACATGCTCATATGTTTAAGTCAATTTCTATTTCAACATATTCAATTAGATACTGTGATTCCTCAAGATGAATTGTCTTTATACAATTTAGAATATATAACATTTTATCAAAGAGTTGTTCATCGTCAAGATTTCACAAGTATTATGGATATCTATGATACACTCTATCAAGCGTCACAGACATATCAACATATGGAAAAGACAGAATGGTCATTAATGAGCCAGTATTCCAAAATAATGGTCGTTGTTGTGAAAGCTGCTCTTGTTATGATTGTGTGTTTATATGCTTTTTATGCAATTGTTATGGTGAAGAATATGTTGACAAAAGATTATAAAGGTATGTATCAGATCGGTAATCAGAATATTGCTGAGGTAGGTGATCCATGAGATGAAAATTGATTTTTTCAAGAATGCTCATAATAAGAATTATATTTATTTTGCTAAGCGTTATATTTATGACAAGGTTTTTTATGGGGGATTGATACTTTTAATCGTTATTCCTGTTCTTTTCTTAAAAGCACCTTGGAATATGTTAGAAATCAAGACAAAAGAAATTATTACTTATCAATATGATGATAAAAAATTAGAAAATGTTTCAGGAACTGTGAAAATTGTTGATGATCAAGGCGTTTTAAGATATCAAGGAGAGGTTGAACAGGGTGTTTGTCAAGGTCAGGGGAAATTATATGATCAAAATGGTCAACTTGTGTATGAAGGAAGTTTTATAAATAATAAATTTGAGGGTGATTTAGGAACATTATATAAAGATGGAGAGGTTTTATATCAGGGAGGATTTCGAGAGAATATGTACCAAGGGATAGGACAGCTCTATCATGATGAACATTATCTTTATCAAGAAGGAAGTTTTATGAATGGTCAGTTAGAGGGTGAAGGAACAGTTTATAAAGAAGATGGAAATATTTTATATACTGGATATTTCTCTAATGGTCTTTATGATAAATCTGGGGTTTTATATGATGAAGATTATAATCGTATTTATTATGATGGTGAATTTGTCAAAGGGATTGCTGAAGGCCAAGGGAAACTGTTGGATAATACTGGTTTTACATATTATCAAGGGAAAATGCATGAGGGGAGTATTGATTATTCAGCATTTCTAGGAGAATCTTTAGAGACTTTAGAGAATAGTTTTCGTCATCATTATGAAATTTTTATTTATAAAGATATGACTCTCTTTGTTTATCGAGAAGAGAATATTATGTTTATCACTCATAGTCCATTGACTATTCATTATTCATCAAAAAAACAATTGAAAGATTTCAATGGACAAGATGTTTTTATTGATGAAGTTGAGTTAGATAAATCATTAGATAAGAAAGATACTCTTATTGATAGTATTTTATTAATGGATTGTCAGTTATTACCTAAAACAAAGGAAGCAAAGACAATTGATGATGTTGATAAAGCAATTGATAAATATTTGGGAGATATGAAAACAGATGTTGAAACCTATTATCCAACCTTTATTGAACTTGTTGAACGTCTTTATGATAAAAAGAGTCTTAATGCAAGTCAACTTGGCAGTTATGTTTATTCTTTTCCATCAGTTCAAAAAACATCATTATCAATGAATATGTATGATATTGAAGATGTCAGATATACTTATGCTTATGCTGATGTTGGAACAATCCAATATGTTTTGATTGAAAAAAGCCCAGAAAGGAAGTCATAATCTATGGACGAAGTAAGTTTCAAACTTTGTGAGTATTTACAAAATGCTTTATATCCAAAGTATATTCATTCTAAAGAAGATGTGTGTTTAACTGCTCCCTATGAATCAGATCAAGATTATCGTATTGGAATTATGATGTATGATATGAGTGGAATGCCTTTCTTACAACATCACTATAAAGATGAAGGGCAAAATATTCGTTATCCACCTCAATCTGTAGAGCTGTTTTATGTTATTTATTTAAATCAAAAACATCATTTTGGTGGACAAAACCAGTTATTAAAGCAGGAACTGTTAACTCGTATTTTGATGATAATAGAAGACCAACCCCAATTGACTGTTCATGATCATGATGCTTTGATGACTTTAGAAAACCTATCTTTAGATGATAAAATCAGATTATGGCAAAGCCTTTCATCACCATTTCAGTTTTGCTTATATATAAAAGTTTCACCAGTATTTATACCTTCTACGCGAGTTAAAGAAGCACATCGCGTTCAAGAAATAGACTATCAATATACAAGAAAGGAGGAATAGTATGCCTTGCATGATATCATCAGGATGTATGTTAAAGTGTACATTTGGACAGGCCCCAACACCTTTGATGGTCTTGCCACCACGTCCTTTAGCAAATGCTATGCCAGTTGCAACAATGCTGGATTATGTTCCATTCAAGAATATTTTACCTTTTGGAATGTGTAGCAATCCAGCTAATCCAATGGTTGCATCAGCAACTGCTGCGGCATTAGGCGTCCTCACACCTATGCCTTGTCTCCCACTCATACTCTCACCTTGGTTAAATACTTCTACAAAAGTACAGATTCAAGGGGGCATGGCAATCCACGATAAATCACAGTTAATCTGTAGTTATGGCGGGCAAATCACAATTATTCAATCAATGACACCAACAATTAATATACAATAAAGAGAGGAGGAAGATATTATCAAGGATAATATCATATAAATTATGGCTGAATATTTAGCACCAGGAGTTTATGTTGAAGAGTTTGAATCAGGAGTTAAGGCAATGGAAGGTGTTGGAACCAGTACAGCAGGCTTTGTTGGTATGGCAAGTCGTGGACAAACAATTGGAAAACCAAGACTGATCACTGGCGTTGCAGAATTCCGCAAATGTTTTGGAGGTTACCTAGGTGAAGAATTTGGTGAACATCGTTTTTTAAGTTATGCAGTTGACCAATTCTTTGCAAATGGTGGAAGTAGTTGTTATGTTATGCGAGTGGCTTCCTCTGAGCAAGTCAGTGCATTTGCTGATATTGAAGATGCATTAAAAGTGACTGCTACGAGTTCGGGGACTTGGGGTAATGCTATTAAAGTGCAGATTCGTAAAGCTTATCAGGCAAAAACATATGTGACTCGCCAAGCAACTGAAGATGAAGTTAAAAAAAATCAATACACAGTGAATTCATCAGGTGGATTTTATTCTGGTGATGTTGTTGAACTTAATGAAAAGTTTTACACAGTTACAAATGTTTTTGATAACATTTTAGAATTGAATAAACCTTTAGAGGGTGATTATTTTAAAGATGCATTACATCCTAATGTTTTTTTACAAACTGTTGTCATTGATATGCAAATTATATGTGAAGATTTTGGTGAGGTTTATGAGAAATGTTCTCTTAATCCAAGTTCGCCATCATTTGTCGTCAATGTCTTAGAAAAATCGGATTTCATCAATGCTAGTCTTATAGAAACTGCTGAGAAAAAGTTAGATACTGAAGCATTTTATGCAAAATACACAACAGATTTTAAGTCTTATTTATTAGCTGGAGGAACTACGGTTATGCCTGATGCTGGATATGAAGATATGTATATTGGAAAAGATGATGGACCATCTCAGCGATCAGGAATTCAGGCTTTTATAGAAATTAATGATGTGAGTATTATGGCTGTTCCTGGAATGACGAGTGCGGCTGTTCAAAGTGCTTTAATTACACATTGTGAGAGTACAGCAAGTCGTTTTGCTATATTAGATGCACCATTAGATGTAAGTGCAGTAGATAAGTTAAGTGAACATCGTGAACAGTTTGATACAACTTATGCGGCAATGTATCATCCATGGTTAAGTGTTTTTGATCCTTTATTAAAGAAAAATTCATATACACCACCAAGTGGGGCAATGGCTGGAATTTATGCACGAGTAGATAATACACGTGGTGTCTGGAAAGCTCCAGCAAATGAAGTTGTAAGAAATGCCACTGGCTTATCTGTTCATTATAATGAAGCAGAACAAGGGAAGTTAAATCCTAAAGGTATAAACTTGATTCGTTCTTTACCAGGTATGGGAATTCGTGTTTGGGGTGCAAGAACATGTTCAAGTGATGGGAATTGGAAATATATCAATGTGCGTAGACTATTTATTTATTTGGAAGAATCTATTAAAGCAAATACAAGTTGGGCTGTTTTTGAACCTAATGACGAAAATCTATGGTCAAGAGTTTCTGGGACTATTCGTGTTTTCTTAACAACTTTATGGCGTGATGGTGCATTAACTGGTTCAACATCTGATGAAGCATTCTTCGTAAATGTTGGAAAGTCAACGATGACACAAGATGATATTTTAAATGGTCGTTTGATTTGTGTGATTGGTGTTGCTCCAGTTAGGCCAGCAGAATTTGTTATCTTTAGAATCACGCAAAAAATGGAAGATGCAAGTTAAAGGAGGGAATAGACAATGGCATATGTATATCCATATAAAAAACACAATTATATTGTTTTAATTGATTCAAAAGAAGTTGGTGGTTTCTCTGAAGTCAATGCTGGAGATATCACAATTGATCCTATTGAGTACCGTGAGGGAATTCATCCTGTAAATACTGTTCTTAAGCAGCCAGGACTTGTAAAATATGGCAATGTGACTTTAAAATGGGGTCTCGCTACCGCAACTGAATTGATGACATGGCTACAAAGCACAGTAGATGGAACCTGTGAAAGAAAAACGATTACCATTCAACTTTGTGATGACTTGCATAAAGTGGTTGCTGAATGGGAAGTTATTAATGCATGGCCAACCAAGTACACACCAACTGATTTTAATGCAACAAGTAATGAAATTGCGATTGAAAGTGTAGAGTTGGCACATGAAGGTATTAAACGTATTAAACCATAAGGTAAAGGAGACTTAAAAAAATGAATTTTCAAACAGCATATGATTTTACATTACCCAAAGGTTATGTGGATGAAGCAGGGATTGTTCATCGTCAAGGAACGATGAGGCTTGCAACAGCTGGAGATGAAATACATGCTATGCAGCATCCCAAAGTAAGACAAAATCCAGATTATGCAAGTTTTGTTGTGATTTCTAGTGTCATTACGCAATTAGAAGGTTGTGATAGAGTGACACCTGAAATGCTAGAAAAAATGTATTTATCAGATATAAATTTTTTACAAAATATGTATCAAACAATCAATGAATCAGAAATACCAACGATTCATGTTGTCTGTCCACATTGTGGTAAGGAGTTTACTGATACACTAAATTTTACGAATCAGAAATGAGTTTGTATACATACAATGAACTCATGAAACAAATCTCATTTCTGAGTTATTATTTTCATTGGTCTTTAGATGATATTCTCGATCTTTCTCATCTTTCCAGAGAACAGTTCTGTACCCAGATTAATCAGATTCATCGAGAAATTAATCATGAACCAAAAAATATTTTTGAATTATAGGAGGGAGCTTTATGGACGTATTCACAGCATTTCATTTTGTTATATCTATAGATAATCATGTTTATGGTTTTAAAAAAGTGAGTGGTATTGCACGTGATATTGAGACACATCAATATCAGGAAGGTGGTTGCAATGATTACGTTCATATTTTTCCTAAACCTGTTTCTAGCTGTAAGACATTATCACTAGAAAAAGGTGTCAGTCAATCTGGTTTTTTTCCATTCTATTTTATTGGGGAACATATTGAAAGTTTGACATTGGAAGTCAGAGATAGAAAAAATGTATTGGTTAAAAAATATATGTTTCATCATTTAATTGTTACAAAATGGGAAGTCCAAGAATTAAATGCAACGGATAATGGGTTATTAATTGATCAATTTGAGTTACAATATGAAGAATTTACAGTTGTTGATATATCCAAGTAAATATCTTCAGTCCAATATTCTATGTCTAAAAAAAGTTAATAATCATTTATATCCATTTTCATTTATTTATCATCAACCGCAAATACAAACATTATTTAAAGTTATTCATAAATCTGAAATCATTCAAAAACAACCTCAGATCAGTGTTCATTATGATAGTCAAAACATGAGACATATAATTTCATTATCCTATCATAGTCATCCTGAAAAAATGAGAATACAATTTCAGTCATTGTTAAAAAATACGAATGTGATGAGACAGATGTATCCTTTTTATAAACGTATCTGGAACAGTATGATTCAAGAGGAACAACATTATTATAAAAGTAGACCAACTGAAAGTTTAGGGCTTTTAGCACCGTTATTATCTCATCGTCAAACATTTTCTATATTAACACAGTTTTATCTTGGAAAAATGAAGAAATCTGATCTGATGGTCTATGCGCCACAGAGAAGATTGCCATTTTATACAAGTCAAATTTTACAAAATGAAACGTCATCTACATATAAGAGTCTTTCACTTCTGCCACATGCATTAAGAAATATTTCCAAGCGTCAAAGTGACCAAAAATATGAATATTTAAAACCAGTAGAAAGAAATGCTGATATATCGTCGCACACTGAAACAGATAAAAAGGTTATGAAACAATCGACTGTAAAAGAAACAATAGAGACAGTTCGGCAGATGGATGGACAACCTACATTTCATACAATCAGTCATCAGGAAATGAAGCAAATTGTTGATCAGGTCACAGCTCAATTAGAAAAACAATATCGTCAGGAAAGTAAGAGATATGGGAGGAGGTTATCATGAAAAAAGCAAGAATCATGCATTGTGATAGTGGGGGCAGTCCTATTCCAAGTCAAGTCTTTTATGTTCAATTTAATCCAAGTGAATTATCATTGGTCCATACAACTGGTAAGTATCATAAAGTAACAAATGATGATAAGAATGATAATAATTCGTCAGTAGATCAGCAAAATACAGAAGAAGTATCCTTAACATTAAAATTATTTTTCAATACTTTTGAATCAACTTCACAAACAACATATCAGGACGTCAGAGAATTGATGAAGCCATTTAAAGAGTTTTGTAATTATGGTATTACTGATGAAAAACAAATGGAAAAGATTTGTTTTCATTGGGGAACGATGAATATTATTGGTTTCTTAACGGCATATCAAGAAACATATTCTATGTTTTCGCCAGATGGAAAACCTGTTCGTGCAGAAGTATCCTTAACAATAAATGGGAAAGATGATGGCTATGAGAAAGTGACTTCTTCCAAAATAAAAGAACCTGAAAAAAAGGTGGAAACACCATTTGATAAAGCTATGAAAACTTATAATAATCCAGCCCGCTGGAAAGAATTTGCCTCTCAAGATACTGATATGAGAAAAATATTAGGGTAAATATGATGGCAGCTTTAAAGATGAGAGAACTTTATCATAAATATCATTATTTTGAACATTGTACTGTTGATATCTTCATTGATCAAACAAAACTGGATAATTATGAAATATTAACACTTGAGTCTTTACAAATAGAAGAAACAACAAGTGTCAAATCATCAGTTGCTTATTTGAATATGAGTGTTGAAGATTATACAAGTGAAATAAAAAAGACATTACAAATTGGTGCCAAGATGCTCATCAAGGCAGGTTATGAGAAAAATAAGCAGATTGTGTTTTGTGGTTTTATAGAAGAATTAATAATTAGAAAAACAGAAGATAAACAAATGAAAGTAGATATTATTGGAATGGATGTTTTGGCATTGATGACAATGGGAAATCATTATGCTCAAAAGGACCAGAAGACTATTCATATGATTTTAGATGATATAAGTAAAAGAAGTGTTTATAAGAAATATATATCTAAAATAGAGATGCCTTCAGTATCTCAAAGCAATAATCAATTGATTCCTATATATTTAAAAAGTGATTTTGAGATGTTAAAGGAGATATGTTCCTATTTTCATTTTGAGACATTTATTGTGAAAGAGACTTTATATATAGGAAAATTTCAGCAGTATACATTTGATACACTTTATCTTGAAGATGATTTGGGTGTTTATGAAACACAATTAGATTGTAGTGTTTCATCGCTTGCTCAAGAAATTGAGGTCGTGAGTTTTGATTTTAATAGTAAGCAATTAAGTAAGAAAAAGAAATTGAGTTATACTTCATTTCCAGTTTCTTCTCAAGTGACTTCTTTGATGAAAGAAAAAACACAGCGAATTGTTATTGGTGGAATAAATGAAATGGCAGGACTTGATATCTTTATTGATGGTTATAGTCAAAAGATGTTGAATCAATATGGTGAAATCTCTATAACAACAGTATTCTTACCAGAGTTGACATGTGGAATGACTGTTGAATTCACATTAGCAAATCAAAAATTAAAGTGTTATGTCACAAGTGTTCATCATTATTTATTGGATGAAATGAAAACCAGAATAAGGGGGTGCTGTTTATGATATATGATGATATCTTCAATCAAAATACTTCAATCATGCAAGGACAATCACATTTCTTTATAGGCATTGTAAAAGGATATGGGAAAGATGAAAAAGAAGGGACTTTTGAAGTTGAACATCCTTTTATGGAAAGTGAAAGTAATATCATTAGTGATGTTCAGCTTATGATGCCATATATGGGTAAAGAATATGGAGGCTATTTTATACCTGAGATTGATGATCATGTTGTTGTTGTATTTTTAGGTGATCATCATACAATGCCAGTTATTATGGGGAGTATTGTTCCAGCGGATTCAAAGTTCTACAAAGAGTATATTAAGGATTTACAGAAGTATAAAGTCATGAAAACAAAGGGTGGAAATCTGATCAAGATTGAAGATGAAGATAAGAAACAAAAAATGATAATTCAGACTGCAGCAAAACAGCAACTTATTTTAGATGATGAAAATCAGAAAATTATATTAGGGGATAAAGAGGCTAACAATCAGTTAGAAATCAATATAAAAGATGGATCATTTCAGATTGAATCTCAAAAGGAAATAAAGATTGTTTGTGGGTCTTCACAGCTTCACTTCAAAAAAGATGGCAGTATTGAAATGAAAGGTAAGAAAATAAAGATAGAAGGAACTGAACTTCAAATAAAAGGTCAACAAAAAATTGACTTAGAGGGACAACAGTTATCTATTGATGGCAAAATGTCAACAAAGATGAAAGGTGGTTCTCAATGCGAAGTGAGTTCAAGTGGCGTCTTAAGTGTTAAGGGAGCAATGATTAAACTTGGATAGGTGGTGTGAATGATGAATGATGAAAAAGTTGGATTTAAATTCCCAATTGGATTGGAAACCGCAGGGAAAACAATTCGTTTAAGTGATGAATTTGAAAGTATTAAAGAGGCAATTCTCATTATTCTATCAACACAAAAGGGAGAAAGAATCATGTGTCCAGATTTTGGATGTCGTTTAAAAGAATATATGTTTGAACCATTGAATTCATTAACTGAAGAATTGATTCGACATGAAATTATTCGTTCATTAACCAAATGGGAAAAACGTATTGAACAAATAGAAGTGACTTTTGGAAAGGCTGAACAAGGTGTATTGAAAGCTTATATTCAATATGTTGTTGTAAGTGAGGGTGAAAAAGATGGAACAGAATTTAAAATTGTTATGGTCTGACCAGATAGATTCATCACTTGTTAAAGAGATGATTTTAAGTGTCGATACTTTATCCCAAAGCTATCTTAATGATTTATATGATTTTAGTCATACTCAGGATGCATTACATATGTTGACATTGCTTTGGACGAGTATGTTAAGTGAAAGTGCTCAAAGTATCACACAATTATTTGATAAGCATCAGATTGAATTTTATAATATGATTCATCCAGAATTTAAACCATCTTGTCCCCTGTCAACCCTTGTTCAATTTGTATTGACACCAGGATGTGCAGGGGTCTTTTTGAAACAAGGAACACAAATGGAGGGGATGAGTGAAGAAGGTGAACTGTTATCTTTATTACTTCAAGAAGACATATTTGTTTCACCAGTTCAAGTTCATGATATATTCTTTCAACAAGGAAAGACAGGTCACTTGATTTATTTGGAGCATCCTCATTCTTTTTATGCATTTGATTTTCAACAAGAGTTTTTAGATAAACATATTGTTCGTTTTCATTTTCCTTATTTATTTGAAAATGAGCCACCAAAACAATGGAAACTTTATTTTGAATATTTAAATCAACCATCAGATATTATTGATCAACTTGTCTTGCCTTGTATGCAGTGGAAACTTGTGAGTAATGGGGCTGAAATTTGTGATTTACGGGTTCATAAAAGTGAGACATATATACAAGTGAGTTATGATGATATAGATTATGAGAAAATCAAAGTGAGAAATGAAGATATAATGATTCAAATCAGTTGTCTGGATATTCAACAAATTCATGAGACAGCATTTGATCATATCAGTGTGAGTTGCCATGAAGCTTATCATTCACCTACTTATATTTTTGTAGGAGAGGTTTTAGAGGAACCAGATTTTTTTGCTCCTTTTACAAATACATTAGAAATATCAAGTTGTTGTTATATTGCGATATCAGAGGTTTTTTGTAAAAAAGATGCAATGATTTCTTTACAGTTTCAACTGATTTTTGAAGAGCATGTTCTTAATCCTTATGAGGATATTCGAAAAGAGTATCATGCAATTATGCGGACTTTACCACCAGAACCTAAGGAAATGATTGATGTTTATGCTGATGTTGTGATATTTGAGTATTTTGATGGTGAAGATTGGACAATGATACAAGAATTAAAAGATATGCGATATTTATTTAGACATACTGAACAATTTCAATGTGAATTCTCTTTTTGTTGTCCACAACAATTTTCACCAGTACTTGTTGAAGGCATCGAAGATTATTGGATTCGTCTGCGTTTACTTAAGTGTGAGTCACGCTATCAGTTTCCTTGTTGTTTACATGTTCCTTTCATCAAGAACTTACAAGCACAATATACATATCCTCAAGGAAAATTAAAATTAGATACACTATATCGTGAAGAAGAACTCCATCATGAAGATTTAATGTTGTCATATAAGCAACAATTACCAATTGTTTTATTCCATGAATTTCATCAAGAGAATGACTGTATGTATTTATTTTTTAAAGAACCTATTATTGGAAGTCCTTTTTCTCTTTATATACAATGTGATATTCAAAAGAATCAAAATGTGGAATGGAAATTCTTAATGAGCTCTTTACAAGGATTTCAAAAAGTCATTGTTGAAGATGAAACAGAAGGATTCAGTCATAGTGGATTGATTCATTTCTATTTGAATAAAGAAATGTCAGCTATGTTGTTATTTGAAAAATATGGTTATTGGATAAAAATAGAAAGAGTTGCTAAAAATCAGTATTCTCAATTCATAGCAATGAAAGATATTCAATGTAATGTTGCAACATTAAAAGAAGGTCAATACAATGAATTATCAGGTACAATTCAAGATTTTACACAAGATTTAGAAATTGTCTTGCCAGCTTTTCAATTATTAGATATACATGTTTTTTTAAGGAAAGAGAATAATGAATGGATTGATATCATAGATGAGTGGCAGGATTCGCAATTTTACCATATAACTCAAGAAAAAATATGGATTGATAAATCAGTACTAGCACAGATAGGTGTGAATCAGTATCGTATTCATTTTCTGCAATATCATAAAGTTCAGCAATCAATGCAAAGAGAAACTGAGATTTTCATGGCACAAACAGTTCCTGAAATTTCACAATGTCTAAGTCTGGTTCATAGTTATGGAGCTGTATCACAAGAAATGCAGTCACAAGCTATTGAACGTCTATCCTCATATATAGGATATCATAATGGACTTGTTTCCCCTTCTCAATTTCATCAATTTGTCCAATCTGAATTTCCACAAATTCATGATTTCAAAATGATTGAATTTCAAGATGAGTTTGGACATGTTATACCTCATCAATATACGATAACATATCTTGTAAAGGACTTTCTATTTGGTATTCAATCCTTCTATGAAATCAAAAAAGCATTAAAAAAAATGATTTTTCAACAAACACTTTTTCATGCTTATGATTCAAATATAAAAATTGTTGAACCAGTTTATGTCAAAATGTCATTGTCATTAAAGGTCAAAATCTATGAAGAAGATATTTTAACGATTCAAAAAAGACTGGAAGCAGAATTTCAAAATTACTTTCATCCTATTGAAGGAAGACATCATATGGGATGGAAGATTGGAGAATTTCCTAGAATTGTTGATATTATAGAAGTTGTCAAAAATATAAATGAAAAATATGTAATTGAAGATTGTCATGTAAGTGGGCAATATGTTTATCAGAATAAAATGATGACAAAGAGTACAGAAAATTTATTAAAGATGCAATTAGCAGTCATGATTGGCGGTGAGTCTTCTATTCGAGTCGTGAGAGGAGGATTGAAAGAAAATGTTAGATACAATTCATCTAGATCAAAGTGATTTTACAGAAATGTTTGAAAAAAATAAACAAATGATGAAACTCTTACTGCCTTTTATAGACGTTGAAAGAAGGAGTGAACCAGCAGTCACATTGTTAGAAATGATGACAATGTTAAGTGATATTCAAAACTTCAATATTGATCGTATTTCTTCTGAGCATATTGAAAAGTATTTGGCTTTATTAGGAATCAAAAGACATGAAAGAACATGTGCAAGAGTACTTGTGAATGCTCTTCCTAAAACTGATTGTCATATCATAAAAGGAACTCGCTTTTTAACTGAAAGTTCTCAAAATCCCATTATTTATGAACTTCAGCATGGAGCTTATATTATTAAGAACTTAATTATGGGGCACTATTATCAAATTGCTGGTGAACAAGATATTATGCGCTTTTATCGTAATCAACATTTTTCTTTAAAGGATGTTGATGAACAATATATCTATATCATGTTTGAAAATGAATTACCAAAGATACCTTTTTCTATTTATCTCTATCTTCAAGATCAACAGCGTCATTTACCAAATGATTATCCATATCAAGAAGCTTCTTTAACATATGAATATTATAGTGAATATGGTTGGCAAAAATGTATTGATGTTAAAGATCAAACATATGGATTGATGTATTCAGGTGCAATAACATTAGCAACTTTCTATAAAAGTGAAAAGTTGAAAATAAATAAGGTCTCTGGTTATTGTTTACGACTGGGAATCAAGCAGCACTATGAGATATTGCCACAAATAGAAAATATTATTTTAAATCCACTCTTTTTAAAACAGACACATACCTATATTTATCAAAGACAATACAAATATCAATATTCTATCATTCCTTGTATTCATTATTTAGAAACAACAGGTTATTTAAAGATTTTTCAGGCTGTTGATGATGGATGGCAGGATATAAGTTTACAATGTTATCGTAGTGAAACTTCACAAATTCATCTTCCTCAAGGCATTGAACAAGGTACTGATATTTTAATTGTGAGTATTGATCCCATTTTTCATGAAGAAGAATTTATTTTTCCTTGTTTAGGAATTTCAACACAGAAACTTGAACTTTCTGTCTCACATGTGAAGAGACGTTCTTTAAAAGTTATGCTCAAACAAAATAATATTTATAAACCTTTTGAAGATTATGATTATGATGAATTTGAGAATATGATAATTTTAGGAAATGGTAAGAATTATCCTTTACTTCCTTCTGATGCTGAAAATCTTATGATTGTGAGTTTAGAAACATCTCTTGATGTAAAAGGAAGAGTGAGAAAACATACACTTATTTGTGAAAAGGATGATATTAAGTGCTCGCACTTTTTAGATAGTTATGGAGGTAGGGCTAAAGAAAGTTTAGATGATTATAAACAAAGAGCAATCAATGAATATAAAATGGCACAAGTGCCTTTAGACAAGTATCGTGATATTGTTTTTCAAACTCCTTATTTGATATTTAAAAATGTAAAGATTTTATATAGAAAAGATTTTTATCATTCATCTCAGGCAGAAGGCTTGGTTGTTATTGTTCAAAAACAGACAAGACGTCCACTTACTTATGATCAAATGAATTTAATTCGTGAGCATCTTAAAAAATCTATGTATGTGAATACACAATGTGAAATAGTATCTATGCAATATCAACCCGTAGATATTCAAGTCAAGATAGAATTTTTAAGGGAAGATATTTCTTATCATGAGCGTGTTCAAGAAGTAATATATGCATATATTGAACATTTAGATATTGATGAGTGGACATTGCGAAAAAGTGAATTAATGGTTTATCTTTTACAAAAATCATTTGTTAAAGATGTTAAGTTATTGAAGATATTTATGAATCATCAAAGTATTGAGACATATGAAGTACGTGCAGATATGATGTTGTATATTCAAAATATAGAATATCATTAAGATGAGAAAGTAGGTGATAACTATGAAAACTGAACTGCCTAAACAGTCATTAGCTTTTCAGTCATTATTTTCTGAGACTGACGGGAACTCTGAAATTTCTTTGCGCCCTGTATATCCCGTTATGAGTTCATCTCACTCTGATGAATTGTCTGCTATTCATAAAGGAAAATCTGGTGGAAAAAGGAATTCAACAACATCATCACTTGCTACTCAATCAAAAGTCAGAATAGATGAAATCTCAGATAGTGAAGATGAAGCTGAAGAACCAAAAGTTACACCTCCAATCCCAAAAATGCAAGCTCGTTATAAGCTTGGTCAATATGTATTGTCTATGAGGAATCAACGCGTTTATATTGTTAAAGGAATTGTAGAAGATTTAGATGAAAATACAATTGAAATGCACCTACATGGTGTGAATCATCAAGAGACACTTCAGGTTTCGATGAATGATCTCAATTATCAAGTGGCTAGTGCTGATAATGCTATATGGGCAGTCTCAAAAGGATTAGATATTTATTCAGCGGAAAAATTAAAGACTTCTATGATGATGTCTACGAAGGTAGCGATTGAAGAGTTTGCTCAAAAATTCGCTAAGACAACAACTTTCTTAAATGCTGGGAATGCACAATCATATGTTTATCAACAAATTGTAGAAACAGTTTGTGAAGTCATTCAGGGATTTCAGTTCCCTGAAGATTTTCTGATTTTAAGATCGCCATTTGCACTATTTGATAAACGTTTTAAAAAAGATGCAAAAACTGTTGCGGATATACTTTCCAATCAATTTGATATGTCATTTAGAAATGAATTGTTATCAACAAACTTATCTTTATTTGGAAATCAAGGTTTGAGTGCAGAAAGTACAGGACTTTTTTTTGCAGGTGATGGGACAGTTGGAGGAGTTGAGATAAAGTTATTGGAAGATTTACGTGATCATTTACCTTTTTCACAAGTCAGAAAAGAAAAATTATTTCAAAAGATGGTCGTAGTGTTTAATACTGCAAACAAATTAGGAAAAGAAGCTATGGCGCTATATCAGATTCAGATACCTAATGGTTCTCTAAATACATTAGCATATGCATCACAGCCTGGTGGTAAAAAAATAAATAATGGCATCCAAATATTAAACAAAACATTATCAGGAATAAAGAATGTTGGTATGATGCTGGCTGATAAGAATATGGTTGATTTTGCTAATAAAGAACCTAATATGGATAATCAGGAATACTTTGAAACCTTAAATACATATATTTTTAGAGCTTCGCAATTTCCATCTTTTTGGGAGGATAATTGGATAATATCACCACAAGCACGAGTAATTATGAATCCCCAATACTTTTTAAATCCTGATCAAGATATCAAATTAAAAGTCCATCAATCAGATACACTTAAACAATCGCCACAGTTCTCAAGGGAGCTATTAGAGGTAAAACTAGAAATATTGAAAACTCAAATTGATAAAATGGGTTTATTAAATGAAAAGAGATATCAAGATATATTAGAGCAAGAAGGTGTATTACCTTTACAGAATATTATAAATATGTTATGGGGAATCTATTCTCGAGATAGTCAGATCATTTCTTCAAGGGAAAAAATAGCTTTTATGGAAAATAAGATAAGACAGGAAATTGATAAATTATATATCATCGGTTCCCAAAAACAAGCATCTTTAAAGAGTTTATTAAATAAACTAATGATTATTTTTGATAAACAAGAATATCCTCTTTTAGAGAGAATACATAGGCTAACGAATTATAGAAATTATGTCTATAAAAGGGCATGTATAGAACAAGGAAATCTTATACGCTTCATTTTACCAAAACAATTTCAAGAATATGAAAAACGTTTTCTACTTAAAGAACATGATGATTTTTTTGAGGTCTATTTACGTACACAAATATATTATCAGAAAGTCAATAAAATTATTCAATTGCAATATGCAATAAACAGCTGTAATAGTCAAAGCAAGATAGAATTCATGCAAAAAATACTTACTTGTGATAACCTTCGTATAGAAGACGTTATGACTCAATTAGAAGATCTACTCAAGTAAAAGTCAGGAGAGATAAAATGGAAACAGTTATTGATCATTATATATGTTGTGATTTTGATCAGCAGGGGGAATTTTATGAATTTCAATGGAATAAGAATCAATGGTCTCTTTCACAAAAATATGGTTATTACCTAACACATATTATCGATAGTGAGGAATCTCAAAGAGAATGGAATCGTTTAAAGATAAAGTTGAATCATCATGTTGCATGCCGTATTCATATACTTATAACTGATAATTTGAAACTTTTAAAGGATATAGATACAAAATCTTCTTATGAACAAAGACTTTATTTAAGTCAGCATTATTCTATTAAGACAAAGACTTTGGATACATTGTTGTATGGTGAGAATATCAAAGGAAGATATTTAAAATGCTGCATTGAATTTTTTAATCCGGAATCTTTACCAATAACAATTCAAGAAATTCATTTCAATTATCCTAAAGTGAGCTTTGATGAATATCTTCCAGTTATTTATCAAGATCAATTGTTTTTACAAAAATATCTGGCTATTTATCAATCATTATATATGGATATTGAGAATCAAATTGAAGAATTTAAAGCTTCTTTAGATTTTGATTATGCAAATGAACAGACTTTGAGAAAAATTGGAACTTGGTTAGGTATTGCTGTTGATGATTTTGATGAGAAAATATTAAGAAGATATATGAAAGTTTATCATGATTTCAATAAAAAGATGGGTACAAAAGTTTATTTTGAAGAACTGATTGAAGTCTTATGTGGAATAAAAGGACATGTTGTAGAAAAAGGAATTGGAAAAGAAGGGGAAAAATTGAATTCTCATACATTTCTTTTATTAATACCTGAAGATAAAGATATAGATAAAGAGTTTGTTGAAAAAATAGTGATGAAAAATGTACCTTTTGCTATGCATTGTCAGATCATTTGGTTAAATGATAGGAGCTGTTTTGATGAGTATTGTTATATTGATTATAATAGTCGATTAATGGATATACAGTTAGATGATTTTCAGGGATATAGTTGTTTTGATGAAGCAAGGATGGTGTAATTATGAAATATCAAGATAATAATGCATTGCTTATTGATTATGTGAATTATTCAGAAATGATTTTAAAGTTATGTCAATTGACTGATCAGGTGGACATGAAAAATTATCTATTGGAAGTCCGTAAGTATTATATGACTATTCAACAAAATATCAATGAGAGTGATTGCTTTTTAGCTTTACCAAATTTAAAAAAGATATTATCACTTAATAAGCTTGAATATCAAACTTTAATATTTGTGACATCTATGGAACTCTCAGGATATTTAAGAAGTCTATATCAATCATTATTTCAAACAGGTTATCTATACTATTCATCTGTATTCACATTATTAAAACATATTGTTAAGATTACATATCAGGAATTTATGATAAGTCTACATCAAAATAAGAACTATGCATTACTGATGCGAGATGATGGAACAAAGCCTTATTATCATATGGAAAGATATATTCTTTTACAGGACTACGTTGCTTCCTATATATTTGATGGACAGATATTTGAAATGCCTGGAGCACAAATTATTGTCACATCAGATATATATTATTTACCTCTTCATCAAGATATTTATACAAAATTGACATTCAAGCCATTTCAGTTATGGGGAAGATCAGGAAGTGGAAAACACAGTTTATGTTATCGTTATTTACAGGCACATGCCTATCAATGTCTGTTAATTGATGCAACTTTATTAGATTCTATAGATTTATATGATTATTCAAAATATATTATATTTCAATATCAAGTTTTTCATTTTATACCATGTTTTGATCATATAAGTGAAGCATCACTTTTAAAACTGAAAGTCCTTCTCGCTATGATATCATATACAGATATCCCTTATATTTTAATCAGTGAAGATTATATTCACATATTAGAAAATTGTCATCATATTCCTGATTTTTTATCACAAGGGGAAAAACAAATGATTATAGATAAGTATCCGTATTTACATGATGTTAAAAGAGAACTTGCTGTTTATCACTTGAATATTGCTGATATGATATATTTCATTAAATTGAATACATCTTTGACTCATCAGGATATTATTTCATATTTCTATAAGCAGCCAATTGAACAAAAATACTGTACAATGGTTGAAAGTCATTTGAATATGACTTATTGGATTGGGGATGAATCTATTCAAGATAAACTGAATTATTTCCTTTACCTTATACAATATCAAAATGAGGTAAAGAGTGATTTTCAAAATAAGGGACATTTTTTACAAAAGTCAGTAAGTGCTTTGTTTCATGGAAAAAGTGGAACTGGAAAAACTTATGCTGCTAAAGCCATTGCAGGAGAATTAGGAAGAAGACTTTTGGTTGCCAATCTTTCTAAGATAAATGATAAATATATTGGTGAAACAGAAAAGCATCTGGATGATATTTTTTACATAGCTGCAAGGTATAACTGTATTCTTTTTTTTGATGAAGCAGATGTTTTATTTACAAAGCGTACTGAAGTTCAACAAGCTAATGATAAGTATGCCAATGTTTCAACTGCATATTTGTTACAAAAGATTGAAAATTTTGATGGCATTATCATTTTAGCAACCAATCTTATTCATAATTTTGATGATGCATTTTTAAGAAGATTAAGTATGATTATAAAATTTGAGGAAAGTACTGAAGAAACACGTTATCTTATGTTTAAGGAGTTGTGTTCTCAAATGAATCATGATTTGGATTATACTACGTTAGCAAGAGTCTATCCATTTTCACTTGCTAGAATTGAACAAATTGTAATGACAGCTTATCTTATGGCAAGACAAAGCAAGCAAATCTTAAACATGGAAATGATGAAGAAAGCAATGCAGTGGGAACTCGCAAAGCAAGGTGAAATATTTGTAGAGAAGTGATAATACATAGATCCTAATATTAGGAAAAAGATTATGAATGCCTCAATAGGCAATGATAGAGAAGACTCAAGTGAAATGTTTGAGATCAGTGATATTAATGATTTTGAAGATGAATCTTCATGATTAAGAAGACAAATTTTAAAAAAATTATGTCTTTTTTTGCGTTTAAGTAAAAAATCACTACGTTCAAGTAAAAATAATTGTGATATGAGATGAAATTCAAGATAATGAGATTATGGGAAGAGTGTTTTTGAAATCATTTTATAGTATGGGGGTGATGAAAATATTAAAGAAATATAATGTAGCGGTTATTGATGATGATATGAAAAGTATTAATCTTATCAAAGAAGAGTTCATGAAGTTAGATAAAGAGTTGGGTTTGCATTTTATAACAATAGGATACTTAAATCCATTAGAGTATCTTGTAGAAGAAAAAGAATATGATTTTATTTTTATAGACATTGATATGCCAAAAATGAATGGTTTTGATTTGGCTAAGAAGATATATGCAATAAATAAAAATGAAAAAATTATTTTTATGTCTGAATCTTTTGATCATATTCTGGAGGGTTATCTTTATAGACCATATGGTTTTGTATTAAAGAATCATTTATTAGCATTAAACTTAAAAAAGAATGTTCAAAAAGTATTAGATATTTTAGATAAAGAGGATATTTATATGACTCTTATTGCTCAAAATGGATATCAAAAAATTTCATATAAATCTATTTTTTATTGTCGTTTAAATGGAAGAACAATTTCAATATTTACATCTAGTGGTATTTATAGTAAATGTGTGTCTATGCATACTTTAAGTAATGAATTAAATCAACTTGGAGATTTCTTTAGAATTAATAAGAGTGAAATTGTAAATTTGAATTATGTAAAAGAAATCAAGAATCAGCAAGTTATTTTAAAGAATGGTACAGTGTTAATGGCAAGTGTTAGGAAGTGGTTATTGCTAAGGGAGAGATTTTGTAATTATAGGTCAAAAGTTATTTATTAATATGTTATATGAATTTACCTGTAGCAATTTTGATGATATAATTATCATATAAAGATCTCATATTGATTACACTGGTAAAAACACTATACAAGGAGAAGAAAAATGGGAAGAAATACAGTGGTTTGGAGAAAGTTGTACAAGTTGTCAGATCAATTACAGAAGTTAAAGCCATGGGAATATATTTGGAGTGGTGATTATATTTGTATTGAATTGGCACCTGATGATGTTGTGTATTGTATTGTTATGGGAAGAAATGGAGATTGTATTGGGCTCTCTATTTATGAAGGGGAAGAAGGCTATGCTGATTTATGTAGTTTGTCTCGTGAATATGATGATCTTGAGGTTACAAAATATTTAATGTTTGAACAGAATTGTTTGACATGGTATATGGGTGATAGAAGTGAAGTGCCTGCTGAACAAAGAGCTATAATTAAGAATTTAGGATTAAAGTATAGAGGAAGTCAGAATTGGCCTTATTTTATCAGTTATGAGGCACAATATTATCCTAATTCTATTAATGAAGAAGAAGCAGAAAGATTTGTTCAGATTCTAGAAAGATTATTAGATATTCTAGAGGAGTATATTCATAATCATATTGATGTTCAGTTCGAAGATAATGAAATGATATATGCACATCAAAAAGATGAACAATGGATTTATGAATCTATGAGTGTACCCTATGATGTAGACAAGTTCATGCCTATTGAGTTAACTGATTCTGGATTATATGAGGAACTTGAAGAAAGAGAACAAATTAATCAAAACTTATATATTGATTTGTTATATCTGAATACAGTCATTCAAGATGATGATTTTAAAAAACCTGCAAATGCATTAATGTTTATTGTTGTAGATGAAGAGACAGAAGTGATAATGCATGGAGATTTATTAAAACCTGGTGATGATGAAATAGAAGTTATATTAAATTTCTTTATTCCTTTTATTTTAGAAACAGGGATACCAAAGAAAGTCCATGTTAGAAATCCTAATGTTCATGCTGCTATTATTGATATTTGTGAAAGATGCCATATACAGTTAGATATGGGAAATATGGATGTTGTAGATAATATTATTGATGAAATGAAGGACATTATGTAGTTATCGAACTCAGTTCTAAAAAGAATTGAGTTTTTCTTTTATGAAAGAATCATAAAACAATCATTATAAAGAGAGTGTCAAGAAATTTGTATTAATTGCATTATTCTCTAATTTTACACTCACATAATAAAAGCAACATATCTTTTGGTTACGTTGCTTTAATACTATAAAACAGTAACTATAACAACTATATAGTTACTGTTTAGAACATAATACACTATCTTTATTAATATGTTTATTTATCTTTTAGTAATTTTGGTTTTTCTGGTTCATAAATCCAAATCCAAGATGGTGGACCATCGATTGCAACTGCTGTATTAAATAATAATGCAGTTAAAGTTTGTCTAATCATGCTTGATATTTTTTTCATTATATAACCTCCCTAACATTAAAATAGTGTTCATTAATATAGATAAAAGTATTGATAAAGAAATCGTTTTGTTAAAAAATAAAGATAGTGTAAAGATAATTGCAATAAAAAGTGTCTCAAATTTATTTCGTTCAATAGAAAGATAATAAAATAATGTTGACATAATATAAAATAAAAGTGTATATACATAATAATATTGACTTTGTTTAAGAATGAGACTGCATAATACAATCATGAAGTTAGAGCATATAAAGCACTGCATAAATTTTCTAAAATGAAAACTTTTATGCTTCATCCTAATAGGTATAAAGCATATGTTATAAATAAAAAACTCATAAGTACAATTAAGATATAGGGATATTAAAAATGCAGTTAATGCTGTAAGAGTAGAAGTTAGAATTGCTTCTAAACTATAACTTACCATTTCGGTTATATCATTTACACTCGTTGTTCCAACAATTTTTAAGGACAATCTTTGAGAAAATTTATGCATTTTATACCTCCTGTAAATTTACAGGTCTATTATAATTTAATTAAATATTTCAACAGATAAATTCCAATAATTTACATTTTATTATCACTTTTTTACAGTAAATGGTATAATAGTAAATAACTTGATATAAAGAAATTATAATTATGGGGGAGTTTGCGGTGCGTATATACGATTTAGTCATAATATTAGAAAATTATTTTTTAATAAAAATATTAGAGTTATGTATTCCAGAAATTAAATCTAGACAGGTTACTTCAATACTTGTAACAATAATTTTAACTGCTGAGAGTTTTATATTAAGTTATTTTCAAGTTGATGAAGTTTTAAAATTGATAGTTCCTATTTTAACATTAGTTATATATAGCAGTATATTTAGCAAAAAAATATTAATAAATCTGTTTAAAATATTTGCAGTATTTTTGAATCTTACATTTGTTCATACAGTTGTAATTATGAGCTCAACAGTGATTATAGGAGAGGCTTTTCAAAGTGCATATAATAATTATTCATTTATGTTTATACTTACTTGTGTAAGTATTACAATCTTAGGAATAGAATATGTCTTTTTGAAAAATCATTATAAATCTACATATCAATTATCTGGGTATTCAATTTTAACTTCTTTCTTATGTTCATTAGTTACTTTTGTTATGATAAATGTTATTTTAAAATATTATGTGTTAGGAATAATTTCTTATTTTCTTTGTATTGTTATAATATTTGTATTTATATTTTTCTTGATTTTGGTAGTAAGTCTATGTGTTTCAAATGCCAAATACTATGAAAAGAACCTTGAACAATCGTTAAGGTTAGAGGCTTATGATTATGAAGATAAATATATATATGCTATTACTGAAAGAACGGTAGAATATAATAAATTAAGACATGATATGAAGAATCATTTTGATATAGTAGAAAGAATGATTAATACTTCACATATTCAAGAGGCAAAGGATTATATGGGACAGATATCTTTTGATCAGGGTGAACATTTTGTACATGTTAATCATTTGGTATTGAATTATATATTAAGCAGTAAAACGAAATTGGCAAAGAGTCATGGTATTGATTTATGTAGTGTGATTATAGGGAAACCAGTAACGTTTATTGCTGATGTTGATTATAGTATTTTAGTTGGAAATTTATTAGATAATGCAATTGAGGCAACTATAGAGGCCAAAGAAAATGAAATTAACTTATGTTTATCTTTTTATGAAGATAGGTTTGTTATTGAGGTGAAGAATTGTGTGGTAGATAAGCCAAAATCTAAGCAACTTCTCACAAATAAGAAAGATAAGAGTAAACATGGTATAGGTTTGAAGAATATTAAAGATATTGTAGATAAGTATAATGGACAAGATGTTATTGAAGTTAATGGAAATGTCTTTTATCATATGTGTATATTGTATAAGGTGGATGAGAAATGAGAGAATTGAGATTTATATGTATTGAAGATGATCTGTTATTTATGCATAAGATGATAGATAGCATAAAAGCGTATTTTCAAAGAGAGGAGTTTGAGGTTGTTTTTGAAACTTATCAGGACATTCCTAAATATTTGAATTTAAAGGGAATTCATGCTTGTTTTTTTGATATTGAAATTAATGATAAAAATACAATTGACCTAATAAAAGATATAAGAGATAAAGAAATAGATGTTCCAGTTATTGTCGTTTCTCAACATAAAGATTATGTCTTTGAAACTGTTCATTTGCAGATTTTCGATTATATTCGTAAATCAAAATTCGATGAAGAAATAGAACGTGCACTGATTAGACTACAAAGTAAAATACATCATACATTAACAAGTGTTGTGTTTAATTATGAAGGTAGGATAATGGAAATTCAGTTTAGTGATATTTTATATATACATATTAAAAGTCATCATTTTGTTATTCATGATATATATGGAATGGAAAAAGAAATTTGGAAAAATTATGATGATATTTTTGTGAAAAATTCTACTTTAATCAAGATTCATAAGTCATATGTTATCAATATACATTATTGTGAGAGAATTGATAAAAATAAAGCTTTTTTAAAAGGCTGTGATAAAGCAATTCCTATTAGTACAAGAAATTATAATTATGTAACAACTAAATTTGCATTAAAGCATAGTTTCATAAAATAAGATAAATTTTTATTTTATGAAACTTTTTTGCGTTTAAGTGAAATATAGCAACGTTTAAGTAAAAAATGTTGAAAAATGTAAGAGGTATCATAGATAATATGATTATAGTTTATTGTGAGAGGAGTTTTAAAAATGGAATGGAACGATTTACTATCTACGGATAGATTTTGTAAAAAAAGAAGATTTGAGGGAATGGGATATTTTGAAAAATATAAAACAACTGAGTTTGAAAGTGATTATCAAACAATTATAAACAGTGCTTCATTTAGACGTTTACAAGATAAGACACAAGTTTTTCCATTAGATAAAAGTGATTTTGTAAGAACTAGGCTAACTCATTCTTTAGAGACATCTTCAATTGCTAAACAATTGGGGAGCATGATTTTAGATAATATGAAAAGTGAAGTTAAAAAATCTGAAGAAGATGAAAGTGGATGTATAAAAAGATGTTGTATAGATTATAACAATTATAAAGATATACTTGATAACATTCCAGAAATTTTATCATGTGCTGGATTATTACATGATATTGGAAATCCACCATTTGGACACTTTGGAGAGACAGTGATGGCTGATTGGTTTAAACAGAATTTAAAAAATATTAAATTTAAAGATGAAAATATTAATCATATTCTTACAGATGTACAAATTCAAGATTTATATCATTTAGAAGGAAATGCCCAAGCTTTAAGAGTTTTGTGTAAATTACATATTGTCGATAATGATTACGGAATGAATTTAACAAAGTCTTTAATTAATGTTCTTGTAAAATATCCTGTATGTTCTTTAAAGGTTGATGAAGATAGTCATAATATTTTTTACCATAAACTTGGATTCTATGATTGTGATCATGATTTATTTGATAATATTTCATCAACGACTGGGACTAAACTTAATGAGAATGAGTATGTTCGTCACCCACTCACTTTTTTATTAGAGGCAGCAGATGATATTGCTTATTCTACTGCAGATATTGAAGATGCATTTAAAAAAGGTTTTTTTACATTGGAGGAATTTATTTCAGTTTATAGGAGTTTATTGGATGAAGAGGATATTAAATATAAACATAAATCATTTAAGATGCTGGAAAATTTAGAGAATATAAAAATAGATTTTGAAAAAGAACCTCATAATGAACAGTTGTTAAAGATGCAGATGTGGTTAAATGAGATAAGACAATGGTTTATGTATAATGCTGCTTATAGTTTTATTAAAAACTATGATGATATCATGGAAGGGACATATACTCAAGAATTGATGGATGATGTTTTTCATACAAAGACTTTGAAAATACTGAAGAAAATAGCAAAAAAATTAATATTTAATGATAGTAGCATTACGAAAATTGAAATATCAGGATCTGGTATTTTATCATTTTTGTTGGATAAATTTATTGGTGCGATTATTCATTATGATATTAAAGATGAAAATTATACTTTATCAAAAGAAGACATTAAATTAATAGGCTTGTTACCAGATAATTATAAAGAAAACTATAAAATGGAAAAGAAAAAATATACTGAAGAAAAAGATTTTTTGTATTTAAGAATTCATTTGGTTGTTGATTATATAAGTGGAATGACAGATAGTTATGCTAGAAGACTATATCAGGAATTACATGGTGGTTATTAGGTATGAAAAAGATGATACTTTGAATATAAATAAAATAGGAGGAGTAAGTGAGAATGATAAATGATACAACGGTAATAAGATCAAAGCCAATGAAATCTTCACATTTTCATGAAAGATTTATAGAGGTTATGTCAAATGAAGAATTACAGTTGCCTTTGAGAATAGATGATAATTATAAACAAACACTTCAGCAACTATATAATTTGTATTGTTTTGAAATCTCTTCTTTCTTAAGTGAAAAACAGGTCAATGCTATTCGAATGATTTGTGATATTATTTTAGAAATGGTTGATGAAGATGATGATGAAGCCATGCGAATGTTTGAGAGGTTAATGCAAATTCGTGTATTTAAGGATAATCTACATATTATAGAAAATAATTTGCCAATAGATGGATATGGGCGAAAGAATATAAATCTTTTTCGATTAAGGAAAATAAATGAAAATAGAAAATATAAGAGAAGGGATTTATTTCATGATCCTAAAAGAGAAGAGAATTATAAAAAAAGAAAACCATATCGATATAATCTAGCTGAAAGACCATCTCTCTATTTATCAACAACAGCATACTGTTGCTATAAAGAATTAGGAAGTTTAGATAATCAAAATATTATAGGAGCAATGTTTAGGTTGAATTCTGAATTAAACATACCATTATATATTGTTGATTTAGGGAACAGACCGATAGATTTTATTAAACAGAACAATAAATATAAAAAAGCAAATATTGGTTATAAAGAAAGTGAATATTTATTTGTTTATCCATTTATCGCAGCATGTTCTGTCGTTGTTCCAAGTAAAGAGGAACGTAATATTATTGAATATAAGATGACAGAGATTTTATATAAATGGTTAGTAAGGAATCATAATGATAAGTTATGTGGGATAAGATATTTTTCTTGTCATGATGCATGTTACAGTATAACTGATAAAGATGATAATCTTATTTTTGAACGTAATAGCAAAACAAGTTTTACAAAATATTTCATTAACTATGTTTTTCCAGTAGGAAAGATTATGGATGATAGGGGGTATTGTGAGAAATTAAAAGAATCGTTTGTTATTTCTACTCCAAGATTTATGAGAGAATATGCAACAATTAAGGAATTTGAAGAAAGTATGAAATATGCAACACAACTTATGAAAATAGAAAATTAAACAAAAAAGAAAGGAATAAAGGATAATATATGATTATCTTTTATTTGTAGTTATTAAATATATGAATTTATCAATTGAGAAAGGAATTGCATTTGAGCAACTAGTAGTAAAATTTTTATATAAAACAAATCCACTAAAAATCAATTATATGGAAGGAGGGCGTGACAGAGGTAGAGATATTGTTCTGGAATATCTTATAAATGGTGAAATATATAATGTAATAGTGCAATGCAAATATTATACACGGAGTATTAATAAAGAAATTATTATGTCCTCATTAAATTGGGCAAAAGTCCATAGACCAGATCTTTTATATTTATGGATTTATCCGTATCTAACAACTGATACAAAAGATTATATTGCTATGTTTGAAAAAGAATATAATATATGTGTTTTGTATGAAGAAAGGATTAATATTGATGAATATGAAAAATGTCTTGAACAAAATGAATTAATTATATTTGAACAATTGAGAGAAAAAATAAATATTTCTCTTACTAAACATAAATATAGTTCTAATAGTCATTTTTATAATTATATAAACCAAATATTAAATGAAGATTATTATTTAGAAGATCGTTCAGAAGAAAGACAAAAACTAATATCTGATAATAAAATTGCATTTTACATACAGGGAGTCTCATTTTCTGGAAAAACAACTTTAGTTAAGTATATTATAAAAAATTCATACTCAAAATACAAAATATTTTGGTACGAAATGGGGATATTGGGAGATGACCAGTTAAATATTGATTTTATAGAAAAACTTACAAGTTTTTTAGTAGAACAATGCAATGATGATTCATTATCTACATATTTTACAGAATATGGAAATGTTTTAACGATTGACCTAATTTTATTAATTTGCATGACATTGTCACGTTATAATAATATTATTATTGTTGTTGATGATATACATACTTGTGGGAACACAAATATACAATTAAAAAAATTATTTATGAAAATTATTTCAAAGAAAATTTGTAGAATATATTTAATTGGTTGGTTTTATATTTTTGATAGCAATCCTATTATAGATAATTATATAGAAAATATATATTTGGAAGGACTCAGTGTAGATGAATTAAATAATATTATTAAACATTATACTGGCCAATCGATGCATGAAAGTGCAAAAATTATTAAACAATCATATGATGGGTTGCCAGGCTTTGCAACTTTATTAAACAACAATATACAAATTGAACAAATAGGTAGTGAAGAAGAATTTTTCTCAGAACTATACAATTTGTTAAATGAAAATCAATTAATTATTGTTCAATCACTGTCAATTACAGATACTCCTATTCCAAAACTTGTTTTTATCAAAAAAAATCTACTCAAAGATTTATATGATTTGAAAAATAAAAAAATAATATATGAAGTAGGAGAAAATTTTAAATTACATGATCGTTATAAACAAATATTTAATAAATACGCCAATGAAAAGATGTATATTCAAATTTTGGATATTTTAAGATTAGCAATGGAAATCAATATTATTTTTTTAAAAGATTTAATTTGTTTAGAAGCAAAATTTAAAAATTATAAAAGAGTTTATCAATTAATTAATGATCATTTTTACTACTTGATTAATAGAGGACATACTAATTTTTTATTATCTATTATAAATAAGTTAATTAAAAATAATCAGTGCAATAAAATGGATTTATTTATCAAAAAAATCATTTTATTTGAAATATCTACACAATATCAACTTTGTCTAGACCATATAGAAATGGTTAAAGATGAAGTGGAATATCATTCAAAATTTTACGAAATTATTTTATACAATAGATTACGATGTTTATATTTTACTAATCAATATGAACTTCTCCTAAATGATTTTTCAAATGAATATCATAAAATTATTAAATTTACAAATATAAATAAGTTAAAAATATTTCAAATTGTTGCAAGAGTATTTTATGTAAAAGGAGATATTAGTTTTGCTTTAAAAATTTATTTAATAGTCTTTAGAAAAGCATACATATCTTCGCTAACTGAATTATGTATAAAAACATTATATAAAATTGTACAAATAGAGATTTATTTAGGTTTTTATAAAGAAGCGCTATCCACATTTGAAGGTGTGCTTATATATCAAGATTTAATATCACTGAAACGCAAATCATATATTTATCATAGAATGGCCTTATGTGAATATCATCTTAATAATCTTGGTAATGCAGAAAAATTTTCTGAAAAGAGTCTCAAAATTAAAGAATCTATCAATTTACAAAGAGGATTAATTTTTTCATACAGACTAATGGCACAAATATATTGTAGTAGGAATAATTTCAATCAAGCTTTGGACTTTATCAATCAATCAATAGACATTTCTATAAAAGAAAAGTTATATAAAGAAAGTTTAAATTCAGGTATTATTGAAACTAAAATTTTATATCAAAATGACAAGCAGAAAATAGCACAGGAAAAAATAAATCAATTATTTATTTATGCAAGAAAAAATAATTTTTTAAAAAGTATCTATAAAATTAGAAATATTTTGTATAAATTTGATTGTAAAAATGAACTATTAAGAGAAATTGATGAATATTTAGATAGTAATCCTACTATATGTAAAGAAGATGTATATCACAATATTGTTGATTATATTAATGATAGTTTAACTGAGTCGGATTACATAAAGTTAAATTCACTTATGGAAGATAAACAATCAATTTCTACAAAATTATTAGATCAACTAAATCTTTAAATTTATGATTGGTATCAACTCTAAAACAATTTGACAAACATTATATTTATCTTTCCATAATTGAACAGCATTATTCCTGTAATTAAAAGGCATATCAATTATATTGCTGGTTATCATTTTACAATTGTTTGGATATTGCAGTAAATAATCACCACTATTTATCTTGGAGTATTTATCAGCTAAAAGTAATTCATATCCTCCACCATGAGGTGAACAGAAAATTTTATTTTGATTATGTAGAACTATTGAATTATCAATTGATACATAAAATAGATTATCATTAGGTGAAAGCATTATTGGGCAATGAAAAGGGTTGTCAGACGCGTAGGCTCCTAATAATATAGTATTTATATCTTTAAATCCTTCATGGGTATCATTAAAAATAGTTTGTATATTTTCACCGAAAAGTTCTTTCATTATTGCTTCACGTAATATTGAAGATTCTGTTTCATAATTTTTATATTCTAAATAATATTGTTTTGCATCATCATCAATTAAATATAAAAAATCTCTATCCATAATTTTCATAGATTTTATTTTGTTCTTCCATTTATTATCTCTTTCTGTATATAAATTGTTTTTAATATATTTGAATGACCCATGCAAAAGTGCATATAACTTTTCATTATCTATAGATTTATATACTCCTATAAAATGATTTCTTTTGTTAAAATCATTTGTATCTATTTTATTATTTTTATCCAATATTTTTTCAAATTGTTTCTTTAATGCTAATATATCATATTCCAGTTTTGGTATTTCACATAAGATAACTCCACAACAATTTGGTCTAAATTCAAGAGGAATAAAATTTTGGTGAGGATTATCAATTTTAATAATACATCCATAAGGAAAACCTGCATCCCATCTTAATTTATTGCGAGTATATGTAAAGTCGGGTAATGCAATCAAATGTGCTGCATTTTCCCCTATGTTTAGTTCTTTTAAACAAATTTCTAGACGAGCTAGTCCAACTAAACCATGTTCTTTAGCAATTTGCGCTGTGATATCTTGTGAACTCAAATCAATAAAATTATTTAAAGCTTTTGTGTAAGTTTCAGTGTAATTTTCTTTCATAATATTTTTTAGATAATCATATATTATCCTTTACTGTAGTGACGTTAATGCTGATAAATATTGCGATAACGTAATAAATGTTATTGATAAATATTTTTTAGGTGTGACATGTATTATAATTATTATATTAGAATATTAAGAACTTGTTTTGATGGAGGAGGAAGTGTTTATGGGGTATTTAAGATTGGTTAATGAAATGTATCGTGGTAAAAAGGATTTGATTATTCTTGGATTGACAGGTAGAACTGGTTCTGGTTGTAGTACAATAGCTAAAATATTGGAAAGTAAAGAATTTAAAGATTTAGATTTGAAAAAACCAAAAGATTATGATTTTGAAAATGTAGAAGATAGAAAATATAAGATATTATACGAATTTATGCAAGAAGACTGTAATTGGCAATCATTTCAAACTATTGAACTAAGTAGTGTAATACTTTATTTTGCTTTGAACGGAGGAGCAGACAATATAATTAAATGGATAGAAGATTTGTGTGAAGAGAAGAAAATTCAGATACCCGAAAAGAATAGTGTCATAAAAGAACTTAACAATAATTTGAATGATGTTTTTGATGCTGCTAAAAATATAGATTTTGATGCAATGGAAAGATTATCTAAATTATATACGGTATATGATGAGCCTGAAAAGTTCCAAAAAGAATTGGGTGTATATTATAATTACTTTTTACATGATATAAAAAAAGCAAAAGAAACATTTAGAAATATATTTGACAATTATATATGTTATCAGATTATTGATTCTAAGGAATGTGGTAAGGAAAGGATAAAACATAAATTTTATACATATATTATGCAAATGCTTGGTAATAATTTAAGACAAACAGGGTCTCCTTTTGGAGTGGATTTGAGTGATGAAAAATACAATTGTTTCATTAAAAAAATAGAAGTTATTATTGAAATGATTAGAAGATATGATGAGGAAGTATTGAATAGACCAACTAGGATATGCATAGATGCAATCAGAAATCCGTATGAAGCACATTACTTGCATGATTATTATCGCTCATTCATTTTACTTGCAATAAGCACTGAAGATGAAGATAGAAAAGGACGATTGGGACATTTAAATCAAGAAGAAATGAAAAACTTAGATGCTGTGGAGTATCCGTTGAAATTTGACAGTCCATCTGAGCGATTTTATCATCAAAATATTCAGGAGTGTTTAGAGATTGCTGATATTCATATTTATAATCCAAATAAAGAAAATAATAAGTATTATTATTTGAGTCAACAATTACTCAAATATGTGGCCCTTATGATTCACCCTGGACTAGTTACACCAACACATATAGAAAGATGTATGCAATTAGCATTTAATGCTAAATATAATTCTGGATGTCTATCAAGACAAGTTGGTGCAGTTATTACAAGAGGCGATTTTTCAGTACAATCTGTAGGATGGAACGATGTACCAAAGGGACAAATTTCTTGTGGATTGCGAGATATATTTAATTATGATAAAAACAACGATGATTCCACTTATAGTCAATATGAATTAGAATCCAAAGAGTTTGGATGTGCTATGAAAAAATTATGTGAAAGAATTGTTGAAAAAAGAGGTGAGAAGATTTACCCTTATTGTTTTAAAGATATATATAATGGACTTAAAAATGATAAAAATCAAGTTTATACAAGAGCTCTACATGCTGAAGAGAATGCATTTTTACAGATTTCAAAGTATGGTGGAACGCAAATTCAAGGTGGTTATTTATTTGTAACTGCTAGTCCTTGTGAGTTATGCTCTAAAAAATCTTTTCAATTAGGAATAAAGCGAATTTATTATATTGATCCATACCCAGGTATTTCACAGAAACATATTATTTCTTACAATAATGGAGAAAAACCAGAAATGCATCTTTTTTATGGTGCAATTGGTAATGCTTATATGGAACTCTATTCCCAAAGAATACCATATAAAGATGAGTTAGAGCTCTTAACAGGGGTTAAGCCAAAAGAAGTTATCAAAGATTTAGAAGAACAAATGATTCCATCATTTGACAATATGAGTTATACATCTGTAGTATTAACTCTTGAATTTGATAAAGATTTAAGTAAAGTGAGTTATAAGAAACAAGTGAAAGGAAAAGTACTTTGTCAAAACTTAGAGAAAATTGAAGAAAAAATTCGTTGGACAGGAGATAAAGTCATTTCTATAAAAGGAGATAAAATTGAAAGAAAAAAAAGTATAGGTGAATATCACTATTATTGTGTTCATTTTAATCCACCAATAGAAAAAGAGAAAACCTTTGAATACAATATAATTGCATCTTTAAGTAATGAAGGTCAAATTATGAGAAATTATTTTTCTACAGTTATTAAATACCTAACATGTGAGTTGATTATGACTTTGAGTTTTCCTAAAGAAATAGCTATTGATTTAACTTTTCGAGAATATGCTGACAAAGAAATGACAATTCAAATAAAAAGCATAAAATTACAAGATGAGATAGAAGGGTTTGAGAGACAAGATGAGGAAAATACAATTATATATAAATTTACTAAAAAGAATCCAAATGTGAATTATAATTATGTTCTTGAATGGGAATATATTAATACAAAAAAAAGTGAAAAACCTTGACCACTCCATTAAGGAGTGGTTTAATTTTCTTAGGATGTGATATAGATGAAATATTATAAAACTGGAGAATTTGCTAAAATGGCAAATGTTTCTATAAGAACGATTCGATATTATGATAATGTGGGGTTACTAAAACCTTCTAAAATTGCTGATAATGGTTATCGTATTTATACTGATAAGGATTTTATAAAACTTCAAAAAATTTTATCTTTAAAGTATTTAGGATTTTCTTTAGATGATATTTTTTCAATGACCGTAAATGATAATCATATTAGTTTGCAACAATCATTATCACTTCAAAAAAAAATGATAGATCAAAAAATAGATTATCTTCAAAATATTAAAGAATCATTAGAAAAAACAGAAAACTATGTATATAATAATCAAGATATAGATTGGCAAGAAATATTAAATAGCATTAATTTTTCAACTATGGAAAAAGAATTAATCAATCAATATAAGAATTCAACTAATATAGATATTCGAATTAAATTACATGAGAGATATTCAAAAAATCCTAATCATTGGTTTGAATGGGTTTATGATCAGTATGAAATAAAGAGTAATATGAAGGTACTTGAAATTGGTTGTGGAAATGGACAAATATGGTTAAAAAATAAAAGCAGAATACCTAATTTAGATTTAACATTATCAGATATTTCTCAGGGAATGTTGGAAGATGCAAAAATCAATTTAAAAGGTATACCAAAAATTCAATATCAATGTTTTGATTGTCATTATATTCCATTTGAAGATGAATCATTTGATGTAGTGATTGCTAATCATGTTTTATTTTATTTGCAGGATTTAGATCAATGTTTATCAGAAATCAAGAGAGTATTAAAAAAGAAAGGATTATTTTATTGTAGTACATATGGCAGAAAACATATGAAAGAGATAACTGATTTAACAAAGGAATTTGATCCAAAGATTACTTTATCCGATGTAACACTCTATAATATTTTTGGATTAGAAAATGGTTACCAATTATTAAGAAAATATTTTCAATGTACTGATTTAAAGTGTCATAAAGATTATTTATTAGTAGATAATGCAGATGATATCATAAATTATATTTTATCTTGCCATGGTAATCAAAGTGAATATGTTTTGAAAGATTATGAAAAATTTAGGGGATATATGTATAGAAAGTTAAAGACACCTTTAAGAGTTACTAAAGATGCTGGAATGTTTATTTGTCAAAAATAAATATTTTTGCTTTATTGTACTTTTCATTAAAAATCTATATACTAAAAGTAGGGATTGGGAGGAAAGATATATGATAAAAAAAATAATACTTATAATAACAATGGTTATATCTTTGATGACAATAAACTCAGTAAATATCGAAGCTAAAACAACAAATAAGGAATCACAGAAATTTGCTAATGTTGTTATGTTTGCAGAGTTTTCAAATGATACAGATAGTTTCTTTGAAAGTCAAAAGACTAGGAATACTATTATGGATATTTATAATGGTTCAGATGGTAGAGCTTTTACAAATTATATGGAGACAATTTCATATGGACAATTTCAAGTTGAAAATATCTTTCCACAAGATGATGGCAAAAAAATAAATGCATATCAATTGTCTATGTGTGAAAGTGAGGTACAAAATCAAGATGTGGATTCTATGATTATAGATGAAATCATAAAAAATGTTTCTACTATGGAAAATCAGATTTTTGATTATAATGAGGATGGTTTTATTGATAATTTAACAATTATTTTACGTGGTAAGGATAGTGACGGTACACTTTCTCCACACAGTACAGTGTATGGGGAAAATATTGAATGGGGTAATAAGAAAATTGCTCATTATAATATTTTAAATACAAATAGACTTATGGAAAGTGGAGTACCTGAACGTTCTGGATTAGTTGTCCATGAATTTTTACATACCTTAGGATATCCTGACTTATATACAAAGGATAGAAATAGTTTACCAGTTTCTGTATGGGATATTATGGCTTCCGTTTCTCAATATGTGAATTATCCCCTAGCATATGAAAGAATGTATTTTTCTAATTGGTTATCAATTGATACAATTACTGAAAGTCAAAAATTGACATTAGATGTTCAAGATAATAAGAATGGAAATCAAGCTTATATTTTAAAATCGCCTCTTAATGATAATGAAGTATTTGTTATTGAGTTTAGAAAAAATCCTCATTCATCACCAAATAATGTTGATACAATAGATTCTAAAATCGGAGAATCAGGTATTATTGTTTATAGAATAGATAAAACTGTTGAAGGGTTAAGTAATAAATATGGGGAAACAGGTATTTATGTCTTTAGACCACAATTTGGACAACCAGGCTATAATAGTGAGAGCAAAATACAAACTGTTTTAAATGCAGCATTATCATTGGAGTCTAAAAAAACATCTATTGGTAATGCAGACTTAAATAAAACTTTATCTGATGGAGCACTTACTTTTTCAGATGGATCAAATTCAGGAATTGTTATTAGTGATGTTTCGAGTAATCAAGGGGATCAAATGACATGTCAAGTCACATTTAATAATGATTTTTCAAATAATATTTGGCAAAATACTCAATTCAAAGATAATGGAAATATAAATAATGATAAAGATTGTTTTATGACTTCATATGAAAATACTCAATATTTAATGATAAATTCAGATTCTCAATTTAAATCATATAAATATAATGGAAGTGATTGGGAAGCATTTGGGAATATATTTAATGCTGATAGTCATTTTTCTTCTCAATTATTTATGAGTGGTCAGGACTTATATTTTGCGTATGTTAAAGTTTCTGGTTCAATATCACAACTTATTTTGAGAAAATATAATGAGTCATCTAAGCAATGGGATATCGTAACAACTATTGATGATTTTGGAAATTCTTTTCAGTTTACAAGTGTAGATGGGGAAATTTATGTGGTTTATGCAACATTTGATAAAACAATTCTAGGAAAGTTAAGTTCAAACCAATTCAAGATATTAGGAACTTATTTTAGTGGTTTAGGAGGACAACCTAAAATATGTCATATTGCTAATCAAATTTATGTATCAATACGAAATGCATCAGGTAATATTATTGAAGTATACAGATATAATGATAATAATCTATTTACAAAAGTATCTGGAACAACCTTATATGCTAATGATTATGATATGATTTCTTTGGGAAATAAGATTTATGTTTCTTTGAGTAATTCAACTATAAGTATGGCAATATATGATGGAGTATCATGGAGTGTTGGAAAGGCATCATCAATCAGTACTAGTTCACAACAACTTGCTGTTGCTCAAGAAAATATATATATATTTGTATCACCAATGATTGGAAGTGGAAAAACAGCAGTTTTTCAATATGATTCAGAAAATGATACATATATAAAAGAAGGAAATGATGTTGATAGTGCAAGTAACAGTTTGAATTTATCATCATCAGATAAGTTTTTATATTTAGCATATAAAGAAACATCACAAAATATTATTAGAGTTAAGTCAAAAAAAATCACTAATGATCTGTTGTATTTGGCAGTGACACCACCTTTAAAGATAAGTTATGTACAAGGAGACACAGTAAAAACCAATGGGTTGAAAGTTGTTGCTCATTATACAAATGGTTCTAAGAATTTAACAAATGATGATTATACATTAACTGATTTTGGTACAAGTACTGTAGGTACTAGAACAGCTAAAATTAGTTATGGTGGAAAAACATCGACTTTTAGTTATACAGTAAATGCTAAAATAAATCAGTGTCCAATTATTAGTGATATTAAAATAACAAAGTTTGCAGGGAAATATACAATTACTGCCAAGGTCACAGCTGATGCCGGAATAGAGAGAGTAGAATTCCCAACATGGACGACTAGGAATGATCAGGATGACCTTGTATGGCATCAGGGAGTGATAGATGGAGATACAGTAAGCTGTACAATAGATATGAAGGAACATAACTATGAAACAGGAGAATACATGACACACATCTATGCTTATGATAAGGCAGGGGCGATAGGATATCATGCAGCACCAAGAGTGGTGGTAGAAAATAAAGCACCTGAAATTACTGATATCAAGGTAAATCAGATGGATGGAAGATATACAGTTACTGCTAAAGTTACAGATGGATATGGAATAGAGAGAGTAGAATTCCCAACATGGACGACTAGGGATGATCAGGATGACCTTGTATGGCATCAGGGAGTGATAGATGGAGATACAGTAAGCTGTACAATAGATATGAAGGAACATAACTATGAAACAGGAGAATACATGACACATATCTATGCTTATGATAAGGCAGGGGCGATAGGATATCATGCAGCACCAAGAGTGGTGGTAGAAAATAAAGCACCTGAACTATCTGAAATAAATGTAATAGATATAACAGCTCAAGGCTATACAATTACTTGTAAAGTATCGGATGAATATGGATTAGATAAGATATTATTTCCAACGTGGACTGATGTTAATGGGCAAGATGATCTTGTTTGGCATGAAGGAACAATTTTTAATGGTACTGCTACTTGTCGCATAACGATTGATAAGCATAATTATGAATATGGAGACTATATAACTCATATTTATCTTTATGATAATGCTGGTTTGTTTAGTTATTCGCCTATTGCTCAAAAAATCATACCTGCTCCATCTAATCCTGGCTGGAAAAATTCTAATGGACGTAAATACTTGTTTGATAACTTTGGTAATTATGTGGAACGTTCTAGGTATTTTGTAATTGATGTCTCAAAGTGGCAATCTAATATAGATTGGGATAAACTTGCTAAAGAAAGTAGCGTGGATGCTGTTATCATGAGGATAGGTTATGGATATGATATGGATTCTAAAGTTCAAGAATATGTGCTAGCACTTAATAGATTAGGGATTCCTTATGGATTTTATCATTACAATACAGCAATAACTGTAACTCAAGCTCAACAACAGGCTTTTAATGTAGTGAAATATATTCGCTCAATAGGTGGCAAGCCATCTTTGCCTGTTTATGCTGATATTGAAGAAGGTGGAAATGATAGGAATCAGGTTGCTATTGCAAGAACCTTTTGTGAAACGTTTGAACAAAATGGGTATAGTGCAGGAGTTTATGCAAATTTAAATTATTGGAAAAATTATTTGAAATATGATTCTTCTCTGAATAGATATACAAAATGGATTGCAAATTATGGATCTAATAACGGATTGCCGCGTTCTGATTGGAGACCAGATTCATCATTTGAAATGTGGCAGTATTCATCGAAAGGAAAAATACCAGGAATATCTGGAAATGTTGATTTAAATGTCATGTTTGAATAAAAATATTGACCATTACGTAACGTAATGGTCTATTATTTTTAATATAAGAATATAAAAGGAGAACAGAAATATGAAAGGTATAGTTTTAGCAGGCGGGAGTGGAACAAGATTATATCCATTGACTCAAGTCACAAGTAAGCAATTATTGCCTATTTATGATAAACCTATGATTTATTATCCATTAAGTATACTTATGAATGCAGGAATTCAAGATATACTTATTATTTCCACACCAGATGACACACCTAGATTTGAAGAATTACTTGGAAATGGACAACAATTTGGTATTAATTTGCAATATAAAGTGCAACCTTCTCCTGATGGTTTGGCACAAGCTTTTATTTTAGGCGAAGAGTTTATTGACGGAGATAGTTGTGCAATGATTTTGGGAGATAATATCTTCCATGGACATGGATTGATAAGAAGATTGAGAGATGCAGCTAAGAAAGAAAAAGGAGCGACTGTATTTGGGTATTATGTTGATGATCCTGAAAGATTTGGAGTTGTTGAATTTGATGAATTTGGTAAAGCTATTTCTATTGAAGAAAAACCAAAAAAACCTAAATCTAATTATGCTGTCACAGGTTTATATTTTTATGATAAGAATGTTGTAGAGTATGCAAAGGGAATTAAACCTAGTAATAGAGGTGAACTGGAGATTACTGATCTCAATAGGATTTATTTAGAAAAAGGTGATTTAGAAGTTACTTTATTAGGACAAGGATTTACTTGGTTAGATACAGGTACACATGAGTCTCTAGTAGATGCAACGAATTTTGTAAAAACAATTGAAACTCACTCTAACAGAAAAATAGCATGTTTAGAGGAAATTGCTTATGACAATGGTTGGATTTCAAAAGAAAAACTACTTCTTTCTTGTGAATTGTATAAGAAAAACCAATATGGTGAATATTTGAGAGCTGTTTTAGAAGGGAAGTATATTGATTAATATGAAAGTGACACTAACAAAAATACCTGGTGTATTGATTATAGATACAGAAGTATATGGTGATTATAGAGGATATTTTACTGAAACTTATTCAAAACCAAAATATGAAAAATTAGGTATAACAGTAGAATTCATACAAGATAATATGTCATTTAGTGCTCAAAAAGGTACATTAAGAGGATTGCATTGGCAAAATCCTCCTCATGCACAGTCTAAACTGGTATCTTGTACAAGAGGTAAGGTCATTGATGTGGCAGTTGATATTAGAAAAGGGAGCCCTACATATGGTGAATGGGTATCGGTGGAACTTAGTGCTGAGAATCATCGACAATTCTTTATTCCACAAGGATTTGCTCATGGCTTTTTAACTTTATCAGAAGATGTTGAATTTAGATACAAGGTTGATGATGTTTATAACAAGGACTCAGAAGGAGGAATGCGATATGATGATTCAACAGTGAATATTGATTGGAGTGGATTATTAAATGGCATTAAACCAGTGCTCAGTGAGAAAGACAAAACTGCTCCTACTTTAAGTGAAGCTGATAATCAATTTATATATAAAGTCATTCGGTAAAATGTCAAGAAAATAAATAAAATCTTTTTTAGATAAATCAAAAACCATCATCTAAAAAAGAGTACACTAAAAAGAAGTATGAAAAAATTTATGAAATTGACAAATTACTC
>ENA-OQLI01000214-OQLI01000214.1-human-gut-metagenome-genome-assembly--contig:-NODE-214-length-84049-cov-4.709814_pt1 | contig 84049 bp, 86 predicted proteins | sample MGYA00242805_ERZ504812 | MGnify/ENA primary metagenome ERZ504812 (study PRJEB26092, sample SAMD00036430) | human gut metagenome | host: Homo sapiens | study: EMG produced TPA metagenomics assembly of... | reverse complement strand
CATATTATCTCTGTAACAGCAGCTAAATAAGAGAAAATAAAAAGAATGCCGTAGGGTCATCAGATTTCATGACCTTACGGCATTTTTAATATTCTATTGAAAATAAGGCCCGCCGGTAAAATCACTCCATCTGGATGCCGGGATCTCAGGGCTTGTGATAATACATTCCGGATCAGGTGCAAGGATATGTCTGGTAACCTCGAAGATCCCCCTCGCGTCGCACAATATACATTCTGCATTGCCAAACGAAACCTGTCTGGCCGCTCCCGTATCATAAAAGGCCTGCGTAAGCTTTACGAAATCCTCTGAAATATAAGGCTGAACTGCATTATAATGTCTTCTCATAAAAATCTTCTTCCGGCTTCCGTCCGGCATTACCGTATAGAATTCCACAGGTTTTTCCGTCAAACGGTTGGGAATGTTCAGCACCTCTTCCACACCGTGAATAAACGTATTACGCGCATGGGTAACCCCCACCAAAAGAATTCTGCCGTTTATATCCTTCAGACGGTCATAGCATCCGCCGGGAGTGCACGGTGTATTGTTCTCCTCTTCTCCGGCTATGTATTCTTCCGCCCCGGCACCATAAGCCGCCATGCTGTGGGTGGGATGAAGAGAACGGCATACGCCGGGCCTCTTCCGGAAAAGATTCGGAAGAATCCCCACACAGGCATCCTCCTGCACAGGATCAAAAACACGGTACTCCTCTCCCATCTGCGCCCATGTATGCGTGGGAAGCAGAAGAAGCCCCTGTGAAAAATACTCCATCAGAGCATCCAGTACGGTATCCGCCCCTCCCTCTATATTTCCCATAGCTTTCATTGATGAATGTATGAGAATGCTGTCAGTAGGACGCAGGGACATTCCTTTCAATTGGTTCTGAAGGTCCTTTCTGGTGTAAATCATATCTCCGTTACCTCGTATAGTATTATAGTAAGCTAATGGCCCCGTACTTCCATGCAGACATCAGCTTTGTAAGCCATTTAATGGCATGAGCTGATTATACCATACTCCGGCCGGACCACAATATACTTTTTTCACCCGTTCCGCTTCAACCCGTTCCACCACAATTATCCCTGCCCGGCAAATAGCTGACTGTCCTGTCCCCGCTCTTTACCCTCCTGCTGATCAGCTCATTCCATGTCCTTTACATAGCTCATGTCATTTACACTTTCCACAGTAAATGTCTTTCCATCATAAACAATCTTGGTAATGGACGCGTTTCCAAGCTCTCCTACTACGATTTCCGGATTAACCGCTGATAAAAATGCGGATATTGCCATTCCGTGTGAAACCACAAGAACATTTTTCTGTCCGTTTAATCTCGCTTCCTCCGCGATTTTCACGATGCCTTCCGCCACTCGCTGCTGTGCTTCTCCCCATGTTTCCGCCGATCCTGTTTCATCCGTATTTGCCATCGCCGTCACCGCATCGTATATGGATATTTTTCCGCCAAAAACGGCTCCCATCATATCCTCCACACTTGAAAACCCAAGCGCTTTCGAGGCGGCTCCATAGGCTTCCGGAGGGGTTGCCCCTTCATAAATACCAAAGCACACTTCACGGATCATTGGTTCTTTTTTCAGCGTAAGTGCCTCCTGACCACAATTCCTGAGCACAAGATCCGCAGTTTCTATCGCCCTGCCGCTGTCGCTGGAATAAGCCGCATCAAAAAAGATCCCTGCCTTTTTCAGGCCCTGTCCAAGCTTCTCCGCCACCGCGGCGCCGTCCTGTGTCAGAGGCGAATCACACCAGCCCTGCATACGGCCTGTATTATTCAGCATGGTTTTTCCATGTCTGGTCAGATACAAGGTAACCGTTTTACTCTCTTCAGCCTGTACATTCTCTAACTTTCCATTGTCCGCAAACGCCAGGCCAAAGCATAAAATAACCGCCATCAATATCGCTGTCCATCTATTTTTCTTCATCTTACCTATCCTCCTGTTCTCTTTTTGAATGGATCCCACCCATTATTTTCTTAATCCTCTTTTTCTATTATCCCCTCTCCTTTTTTCGCTTCAGACAGGCCTGTATCTGATTAAATCATTGTATCCGTTCACAGATGTATTCTCTTTACAAAAATTAGCCGAATTAATGGCATCTATTGACATATATAAGCTGATATTTTCAACAAAAACAGGCGAAACAACTTATTTCTCGTCATTTCGCCCGGCTATTTTTATATATCCTTCTTTTTTTGTGCATCCTGCAGGATAATGTGGGGATAATCTGCAAAAGACTCTCCATTCCTGTCACTTGTCCCCGTTTTATTTCTCTTTTTAAACTGATACGGCGTCATGCCGTATTCCTTCTTAAAACTTTTTATGAAAGAACGGACATCCGCAAATCCGCTCATCATTGCAACCTCCAGCATGGAATAATCTGTGCCGTAAAGCAGCTCAAATGCATGGTTTAACCGCACCTTATCCAGATACTCCCGGAATGTACTCCCCGTGTGCTTCTTAAAATCCCGGGCAAGATATTCCATGGAAAGATTGAAATGGGCGGCAACCTGGCAAAGTGTCACCGGTTCCTGATAATGCTCTTCCACATAATTCATAACCTTCTGTATTCGTTCCATATATTTCTGGCTTTTTATGATTGCCTGATTCTTCACCTGTTTGAAATATGTAAAAAGAAGGTACAGCATCCGGTAGAGCAGCCCCATCATTTTCAGATAGATGAACTCCTCCTGTTCCTTTCTGTAAATCCCGATCATTTCATCGAAAACATGCTTCAGTTCTTCCTTCTTTTCCTCATTTCCTTCCAACACAAAACAGACCTCATCAAACTGCGGACAGATTTCCTTCAGGAACTCGTATGATATAAAAATAGACGCGCCAAACAGCTCATCCTGCGTACGGCCGATTTTTCTTTCCGGCCACAGGGCATGAATATCTCCGCTGTTTATCAGGATGATTTCCTCCGACTGCACCAGCGTTTTTTCCCGCTGACCATCAACTGCACCTCACAGTCAATCAGATAGTCAATTTCCATACTCCTGTGCCAGTGTTCCAGAACCGCATAATTAATAACGCCCTGATGCAGACGAAGCTGCATAGGAAACTGTTTTGTTGTCCGGAACGATTCATGATAAAACTGTTCCATGGCCTTCCCCCTCCGCCTGTCCGTTAATATGGCAGGGCCACTTCTTTTTAGACAGTATATCATACTCGCAATGTATTTACGATATTTGTTTCTTTTTCTTCCGGTATCATCCTCCTGAAAAAATGTATTGCCTGCGGGGCCTGTGGCATGAGAATTTTATACGGAGGCTCTCGTCATTTATAGTATCAGGATTCATTTACATTTGGAATTATAATATATTACTTTTCTCTGTTTCTTTATTTTAGTTGGTATAGATAATTGATTGTCATCGTAGTCTTTTTATTCCGCCTGCAAATAAAAAATGAATTCAAAAAATGAATTCAAAAACAATAACTCCTTGACATTCCAGTTGCTTGAAGGTGCAAAATAGAGGCAGGAGATACTTACACCAAAGATTTTGTGAATATGTTTCCATAATTATATTAGGAAGTAAGGAGGTTCAAGACATGAACATAAAAGAAGCGGAAAGAATGACAGGATTAAAAAAGGCAAATATTCGTTACTATGAACAGGAAGGACTTCTGCAGCCGAAGCGAAATGGACAGAACAACTACCGGGAGTACGATCAGCAAAATATTGAAACACTGGAAAGGATTAAGCTTCTGCGCCTGCTTGAGGTTCCGGTTTTCCAGATACAAGCGCTACAAAAGGGGGAGACAACACTCCATAATGTGATGGATTTACAGGAAAAGAAGTTTAGTGAAGAGATTAGAGAAAAAGAAGAACTGTTGAAGTTATGTAAGCGTGTGAAAATAGACTGCAGCAATTTCGAAAGTCTAACAGTAATAGCTCCGGAAGGTAATGGGGAATATTGGCATCGGATGAATGGAAAAATTTTGTGCCAGGACAAAATACGGCATATAGAAGCGAGAATGGCTCTGTTAAAAAATTCCCTTCCACTGCTCATGCTTTCCTATTGGATCGTATGGACAGCATGCCGGATTGCAGAGCACCAACTTCCTGCTGAGTTTACCGCAATCTATATAATATTAACCCTGGCTGTTCTTGGCCTCTGGTGCTTACTTCGACTTAAAGTGAGTCATGAAAAATGTACCTATATGAAATAAAAGTCCGTATTAACGAAGGTCTGTGCATAGGATATTCAGAAATCTCTATGCACAGACCTGTAATAATATGGTTATTCAATTATAATGTATACAATTTCACCGGTTTTTACAGCCCCCCTGTAACTGCCAGAAAAAGTCCGGCTAAAAATGTTTCAGGTAATACGATCAAACTGGCGGCTGGCCATATTGTGGATTAAGATGCAAGCCCATATGGTTGATTAGTGAATTTTTTAGTGCGTCTGATTGGTAATAAGGCTGCATTCAATTATTCATTTCAGCATTTTTCCTTCCGCCACAGCTTTAAGATGTTTTCCATAATTGCTCTTTCCATATTTGTCGGCTGCAGCAAGAAGCTGTTCTCTGTTTATCATATGATATCGATATGCGATTTCTTCCGGAGCGGATACTACCACGCCCTGCATATTTTGAAGCATTTGGATAAAACCAGAAGCCTGCATCAGACTGTCCATTGTACCAGTATCCAGCCAAGCAAAGCCTCTGCCCATAACATCACAGATTAACTTTTCCTCTTCCAAATACATGGTATTCAATGTAGTAATCTCCAATTCACCTCGCGAACTTGGTTTTACCTTCTTTGCCATTTTACTGACACCTTTAGGATAAAAATAAAGTCCTGTTACGGCATAGCTGCTCCTAGGCTGTCTCGGTTTTTCTTCCAAAGAAAGTACCCTGTTATGCTCATCAAATTCAACCACACCAAATCGCTCCGGATCCTCTACATAGAAACCGAAGACGGTAGCAGTACCGTCAATTGCATTTTGTACCGCACACCTCAGCTTTTTCCCTAACCCATTTCCATAAAATATATTATCACCCAAGATAAGCGCGCAGGGTTCGTCACCAATAAACTCTTCCCCAATCAAAAATGCCTGCGCCAAACCATCCGGACTTGGCTGTACTGCGTAAGACAAGTTAATCCCAAACTGATTTCCGCTTCCTAAAAGCTGTTCAAATCTCGGTGTATCTTCTGGCGTGGAAATGATCAGAATATCCTTTATTTCTGCCAGCATCAGAGTAGATAGTGGATAATAAATCATCGGCTTGTCGTAAATCGGGAGCAATTGTTTACTCGTAACCATTGTCAATGGATATAATCTTGTTCCAGCACCTCCGGCTAATATTATTCCTCTCATTATGTTCTCCTTTCATTTTAATCTTTATGTATTTATTTTATCTATGTTATACGCCGAGGGTTCAATATCCCTTCCTAGAATTTTCCAATACTGCAGGCAAAGAGTAGGCGGAATAATTTATACCTGTTCAATAAAAGTGTAAGGATGGTTGGAATACCGATACCTAGTAATAAATACATTAACGGTCCTAAATTTAAAAATGCCAATAATTTATTAACCGGAATATGCATGAACATAATCGGAATCGTAATTCTTCCAAGGAAACGCAGAACATACCTTAACAATTTTGTAACTCTGTATTTTTGCATCCAGTACACTGCCCTGACTATCACAATTCCAAAGGCACATGGTATAATCACTGCAGAAACCAATTCCTTATAATATACTGGTTTCATATCAAAGTAATAAAATGGAATATCCCTGGAGTAATTCAAGATGCAAAATGTAATTAAGCATAATGCAATCACTACATATATATAATCCTTCTTCCGGTTTTCAGATAAAATCCACTCTTGAATTTTATCTTTATGGTAGAATCCAAAAGAAATATAAACTAATGCCAACAAAGCAACATCTATATTCCATGGAATACCTGGGGATTTCAACAAGACTATTCTCTCTGTCACGTATGACTCAATGATTGCTAGCCCCCCCTGCCAAAATCAGTCTTTTCACTGTTCTATCAGAAAATTTCTTTAATAACAAGGCGAAAATCATGATTGAACTAAGGTAACAGGTTACATACCAGTAAATCCCTGTTATCGCTCTGCCACCCCACAGCATATGACAAAGTACTCTGATAGAAATATCTCTTCTAACAAGAATAAAATCCACAAGCATATAACATGCATATGGTATCATTAAAAGCTTTACTTTCTTCAGTATATATTCTGAATCAAGCAGTTTATCCCGCTTAAATAAGTATCCGGACAATATCAGAAATACTGGCATGTGAAATAGGAAAATCACATCATGGAGTAATCCTTCACCATAATGTCCAAGTACGACCAAAACAATCAGGATTCCTCTAATTATATCTATATTATCGTCTCTTTCCATCACACTACCCTCTACACAATATCTTCCTTATCATTTCTTTTTCCTTGATAACCAGATATCCACCTGCAGCCACCAAATATATTGCCATTCCCATCACCACCTGGATTAGGAGCGTGGATAATGATTTCGAATGTTTATTCCCATATATATATACAGGAATAAACATTATGATTCCCGCAAGTAGGAAAACCCAATTGCTGAAAGTATAACGCACTACTGGTATATCTTTTCTACAAGCAAAAATCTGATACATAGCCACAAAAGATTCTGCCATCAACGTTGCAATTGCCGCACCAGTCGACTCCCACATAGGAATCATCAATGTATTAAAGATCAAATTAATCACTACTCCGATAACGATCGATATGATATAATCTTTATCCCGTTTATTTGGAAGTAAATACTGAGTTCTTACAACATTCGCACAGGCACGTACAATGACCATTGGCGCAATAACCATAATAAGAGTACCACAGGCAATAAATTCCTTTCCAAAATATACCGGAGCAAACACTTTTCCTACAGCCATCATTCCAAATGCCATTCCACAGGCCATAAAAAGCATAAAACGCATGGACACACATATATACCTTTTAGAAATTTCTTCTTCTCCTCTGGCTACAAAGTTCGTCATTCTGGGAAGCATTACCACACCTAGCGCTGCTATAACACCATAGGGCAATTCCACAATCTTATCCGCATTTGAATATATAGCCACTTCGGTCATTGTAGACAAATTACCCAGCATAATTTTATCCATGGAACGGTAAATATTGATAACAAGAACCGGGAAGAATAAAAACATACACCCCTTTGCATGCCGCCAGATATCTTTAACAGGCACCGTTACAAATTTTACATGGTTACATAAGCCAAACCATAAGGCCACTGTACTCAGTAGTAATGAACCTGTACAGATTGCAGTATAAGCCGCCAGATCCCCCCTATCATTTACAAACACAAAAATTGCAGCAAAAGACAGCAGTCTAACGATAACATTAACAATCGTAGTCTTCTTAAACTGTTCTAATCCAAAATACAACCAGCTAATATTAAAAAATTCTGAGGAAATATAAAGTAATTGAACCCAGGCGATCAATCGATTTTCCTTACAAAAAAGTGACATATATACAACATATGCAAATATTGCTATGGCACCAGATATCATCTGAAAATAATATGCACCTGAAAACGCTCTGTTTAAAGATTCTTCATTATCTCTGTTCTGCGCTATGAGCCGATTTCCATAATTCTCAAATCCCAAATATGCAAGCATGGCGAAGTATAAAGCAATGGAGTAGGTATAATTATATATACCAAGCTTTTCCGCGCCCAATATACGAGATACATAAGGTACCGTAATAAGAGGTAAAATAATTCGTAATAACTGGTAAGCTGTGTTATACAGGAAATTAATTGCTACATTCGATGTTACTTTTCCTTTACTCATAAGCTATTTCTTACACCTCTTTTTCTTTTATTGCAATAATGATGTCTTTTACATGAAATGCCATGATAAACAGGATATAAAAGATCGTTGTATCATATGATTCAAACTGCATCTGAAGCATTAAAGCGAAAAGTGCTCCTGTAAGATAAACACTTGCACGTTCAAATTTTGTAGATGAGAGTTTCTGAGCACTTTTTAAAACCATTATAATAAATGCAATCAAAAAAACAAATCCACCACGGTACAACATGTAGAGCCATCTGTTATGTGGTGTTACATAACCAAATCGCAAGATAGCAATATCATTTAATTCTGCCCCATAGCCTAAAATTGGTCTCCGTTCTATATACAACATCGCTTTTGCCCATATTGTAGTTCTAGTCGATGCAGTAATGTCACGATGTAGTATGTTCACAAGAATTCCTGTGAACATTTCCTGACTCTGGAACACGACAAAAATAAGAAATACAACAGCGCTTGCGATTAACCCCCATCTCAAATCAATACTTACATGTTTGAATTCTGTCAACAAAAATATACCCGTAAAAATAAACAATCCCACAAGACCAGCTGCGGATTTAAATTTAATCTCCATATAAATACTTGCTGCAATCAACATAATATTCCGTATACTGAATCTTTTCTTTGTCACATATTGTGAATGCAAAAGGCTTGTTACAAGTCCAAGCATTATATAGAGGATAGTCTGATTTTGCTGTCCCAGTAAATAATATTTTCGGGTATTTCCTATAACAACGTTATATAACCCATTCGGATGTAAAATCAGAGATATCATATTTCCATATAAAAGAATTTCATTAATCAACAACAAAATACCTATCATTTTGACAGGCTTTTTTTGGAACATATAATCAAGACCAGCAATAAACGGTATAACAAGCAATATATTATCTAATAATACACGAATAATCTTATTAGCTTCCGGATTCAGGGTTGAGGCCAATAACAAAATGAACTCTTCTACTACAATAAATAAAAAGAAACCGCTTGGTTTATAATCTTTGAATCGCAATAGTCTTAAGAAAATTATTCCTGAAATGATAAGTGCCGAGGCAAGCCTTCCCACAACAAAAGTGGTATGTATTACTGGTATAAAGTCTTCTCTGAAATACTGTGGTTCAAAATTCCAAATCAGCAAAAAAAACCATAAAATGGAGCTTATCGATAATGAATATTTGTAATTGCTTACCCTTTTTTGATTTCGTATAACAAGCCTAAGCATCAGTCATCCTCTTGGCCATAATTGAAGCATCGTTCAATTCAAGACCTCTTTATATATTTTAATGAGTTTTTCTCTCACAGCGTCCTCACTAAACAATTTATACGCATTTTTTGTTATCTCTTCACTATTATATTTACTGTAATTATCATGAATTTCTTGTAGGGCTTTTTTCATTTCTTCTTTACTATACATTGACACTTTTATAGAATTTGTATCATCAAGTGGTTCTGTAAATCCTAATGCATCCGTCACAACCACCGGTTTTCCGCAGGCCATTGCTTCTATAACAGGTACTCCAAATGTTTCCAATCTACTGGAACAGACTAGCACATTGCTGTTTTTAATAATTTGAGCGACTTCTTCCCGTTTCTTTGGTCCATATAAAAGAATCTGTTCCTGCATTCCAAGATTCTGTATTAAGCGTTGCAGTGCTGAATATTCATTACCACCACCAATAATGTCAAGCCTGACGTTATTGTCATATCTGAAAGTATCAGCAAACGACTCTATCAACATGTCAAACTGCTTAACAGGCACAAGTCTACCAGATGCCACGAAGATAAATTTCTGCTCATTTTCTTTAATACATCTGGCATTAAAAAAAATAGGAGGAACAACATTCGGCACTACATCTATCTGTCTTGATGTTCCAGTCAGTTCAATAACACTTTGCTTCAACGGCTCGCCGACACAGATAAATGCATCTGCATTGTCAACAAACCATTTCAATGACCGCATATTGTCTGGGGTCACATCTTTACACAAAACATTTGTCCAGTGTTCCGTAGCTACAATTTTTACTCCTCTATCCCGTAACTTAGCAAATGATTCGTAATATGCCATAGCAGGATAATGAATATGTATGATCTCTGGTATTCCTTCAATAGAAATTATCCTGTTAAAAAGTTTTTCAACTTTCTTTTTTTCTATATTTTTAAAAATTGGTGATGGACACTTTCCTACAGGGAAATCATATCTGTATACTTTGAGCTTATCATTTGCGAACGAATTAATTCCCCATTTTCTCCAATGTCTGATAGATCTTAAATCAACACTCGGATAAATAACATCATAAACTTGTGAAAGCATTTTCGCCTGTTCAAGCTCAAAGCTTCCCCGCATCTTATTAAATTCAGAAGGATATTCTCTTCCAATCATCCATAATTTCATGTAATTATCTCGCTTATTTTGGATTTAGTTCTTTATACTTAATCTTACCAGAATCATTTCTCGGTATATTATCGATCAAGAACACCTTAAACAGATTCTTAAAAAGTCCAGTCTTATTCATAACGAACTCCTGTACCTCCTTAACTTTGTCAGCATCCGTGATATATATATCCATTCGCTGGTCTGTTCCGGTACAAGCACACTCAATATTAAACCGTTCCTGAATAAGACGCTCACACTGATCAAGACTTATTCTGTAGCTTAGCAGCTTCAGGAATCTTGAAAGTCGGCCAGTCACATAATAACAACCATCCTTATCCCGCCTTGCCAAGTCTCCAGTATGGTAAACCCCATTCCACTCGTCATCCTTATTCAAATCCTCTCGACAAAGGCCGTATCCCATAGTAACATTCGGTCCCTTATAACACATTTCGCCTTCAGCAATCGGATCATTCAATACCTCTCCATCAGAATCAATCAGAAAAAGCTCCCCTTCGGGAATCGCTCTCCCGATACTTCCCACTTTACTTTCCGCAAATTCCGGCGGAAGCATAGCCATTCTTGCAGAGGTTTCCGTTGTTCCGAAAGATGCTATAAAACGTTTATTATTTTTTTTAGCATAATCTGCCAGCCAGATAAACCGATTATCAGTAAGCTTCCCCCCACCCTGTGAAAGGGTAGTAAGATACGGAAGCTCCATTCTGTCAAAATGAAGTCTGGCAAAGATGTCATAGCTGAACGGAACCCCTGTGAAGTTTGTTGCCTTTTCTTCCCTTAGATAATCCCAAAATTCACCACTAAACAGATTGTATGTAGTCAGAAGAACAGTTGCACCCACGTACAGATGTGTATTGATAACATTAAGACCCATAGTATATTGCATTCCAAGATCGCATATAGGTCTTTCGCTTTTTGTCCATCCAAATGCTGTTGCCACATTCTTAGCATTAGCTTCTAAATTACCTTTTTTATATCGCACAAGCTTAGGACTTCCTGTTGAACCTGATGTTGTCATTAGCAACTGCAGCTTCTCACTAATAGGATATATCTCATTCCCCGTCTCAAGAAGTATATATCCATACTGTTCATAAACAGACGGATAAAAGAATTTAGCCTTTTCCTCTTTAGGTACCCACAGATAAGCTGGCAAATAGGTAGCCATCAGTGTCTCCAGAAGTTCTGAATCAATCTTGCTGCTCAACATTAATGGAACAATATCATGTTCAACTAAGCTAAGATATCCCAACATAGAACCAACAGTATTCTTACAAAGGATAAAAGCTACGGTTCTGTGTTTTAACTGAGGATAAAATTTAATTATGTGAGCAACAAGGTTACCATATGTCAGGCATCCCCCTTCATTATCCTTTAATGCAAGATCCGTTATAGAATGTTCATCCAAATTCAGAAACATTTTTATCCAACCTCCAATTCATCTCTCATCAGTGACTTTTATTTTACACATGATGAAATATTCTATTTTCAAATAAATAACAGAACATATAAGGGTACCAATAAAAGAAATCATTGTCAGAACAACCTTATTAGACATAAATAATTTACAGAACTCAATTACTATTTTGTGTATTAAAAAAGACTGTGCACTTACATCCCCTATAAGAATCAATATCCTATTTCGGGAAAATGTCTTACTGATCCAACCATTGCAAGAAGCAAAGACAAAGATAAATACGGTACTGATTGGAATCCAGAACAGATCAAATTTATACGCTTGCCAGAAGTCATATTTTGTATATATATAAATCTGATAAACCACAATTATAAGAATTGCCGCTTCAATTATTGTAGATACTTTAGAATCCAGTCTGTCTTTTCTTTTTAAGAACATATAACCTGTCATACATCCGACAAGGAAATCCCCAACTCTATATAATGGACATATATACGTGATCCATTTAGTAATATTTTCACTGAACCATACATCAGGAGACTTAAAAAGCAACACTGCAATCAACAATTGCAATACCACTGAAGCTGTTGTTATTTGCATAGCTCTCACTTTGTTTTTTCGGATAATTCGAAGAAACCGCGGAAACATAAAATACAAAAACAATGCATTGCTCAAATACCATGAAACTGCATTAAAGGAAAAATATCCTTCACTAAATGGGAGCCAACTCTGCACTAAAAATATGTTTGACAGAAAATATCCAATCTGATTCCAGTCAAAATTACTATGAACAATATTCGATAGCAGTATCATTGCAGCTACAGCCAATAAAGTTATAAGATGCAAAGGATAAATCTTTTTTATCTTTTTAACCGCAAAGGATATATCACCTGTTATACCCCCCCCCAACTCAAAATCTTGCCTTGGGTAGTATGTATATATCAGACAAAATCCGGATAAAACAAAAAATATGGAAACCCCAACTGCCCCTGTACTTGTCAACTCTACATGAGAAAGAAATATGGCAATGAACGCCAATGCCCGAATTATCTGAATTGAATTCAGTCGTTTTTCGCTCATAATGCGATTCCTCTAAATTTCTATTCCATACTTAGAAAGGATCTTTTTCCCATTCTCATATCCGCCAAAATGTGTGATATCTTCTGTATCCAGCATAATATCAAATTCATCTTCCAGTTGAGCAATAAGCTCCATATGTGCCAGAGAATCCCAATTCGGTGCAACCCCAAAATTGAACGCCTCATTCAGTTCTGATTCTTCTGCTTCAAATAAATCCAAAAAAATTTTATTGTATCTTTCAATATTCATGATTCACCCTCACTTTTCCTCTTTTATTTGTGAAATACCTTATTTATCTTTACACTCTGTCTGCAAAACGTTTAATCAGACCTTCTACCTTTACTTTTGAATTTACATATATATCCTTTATCAAAACAGAACAGATATTATCATATTCTATTCCTTCCAGAGTCTCACGATAAATAATTTCAGCTCCGAATCGCTTCTGTATTCCCAGCATAACAGTATTATTTTCCAATGCACCCATAACAATTTTCTCAACTCCAAGAACATCAAAAGCAAAATCAAAGCTCAATTTAAGTGCCTCTATATTTTGAACCTGTGATCCATAGCTTAAAAAACGACCGGTCTCAACTGTTTTGGCGACAGGATTGTAGTTATAAACCCCCTTCATTCCAATCGAGTTTCTTTTCAGATCCTCAACTATAAAGAGATAATCACCTTCAAGTTTCATTTGTCTTTTGATATAATTCCTCTGCTCCTCCACAGTACCGCTGCTCCTGTGTAAGTATTTCGTTTTCTCTGGGTCTGTTCTCATCCTGTAGGTTACTTCTGCATCCGCCTCCTGAATGGAACGTAATCGAACTGTCAGCCCTTCTATAACCTTGTCATATACCATACCTAACTCCTTTAAATTATCAAACCACTCTAAATTTAGATTTTATAAGATTTAACAACCAATTTTTATCGCAATATACAAAGAGTGCTATTGCGTTAATGACAAATTCTATAGGTTTATATTTTCTGATATATTTACTTTTAAACAAAATGCGTGAATAACTATGATGGCAATTATTTTCCAGCTCAAACTGGTTATCTTTTAAACGCTCGCAATCTACATGATATATTTCTCTTTCAAATGAGTCTCTCTTTTCATGAATAAGTATATAAAGCTGCTTATTAAATTCTTCCTTTGAAATCACAGATTTCTTCATCTCTTTACCTTGTTTGGAACGAATCTCTTTGTTTTCTATTAAGAATTTAACTTCATCATAAAATCCTTTTTCATCATCTACAAAAACAAATTTTCTTAAATATTTATTCGGCAAAAAAAATTCACCTAAACACATACTAAGTCCATTCGAAGCATACTGCACTACCGGAAGTTCCTGAGAAGCAGCTATCTGTGACATCAACCCTCCGCCCATAGGAAATGTACCAATATATAAATCTACATGTTTATATAATTCGACTATATCGCTCCTATAACCAAGCATAAAAACACGTTCTTCAATGCCCAATTCCTTCCATTTTTTTTGAATATATGCTGTTTCTCCCCTTTTTCCAAAGGCACCACCCCCAACAAAATACAAAACGGTATTCTTATTTTCTAAAAGAATATTTTTTATTAATTCAAAGTACTTATCTTTTTGCCCATATATTTTTTCAAGTCTTCCCCCTGACAAAAGTTTGATTTTCCCTACTCCATAAGGAAGCCCTTGAAATCCTTTACTTTTTAATACAGGGTAAAATGGCTGGATTAGTATTCTTTCAGGATTTATATTCCTATGCTGTATACTTATGTTGGCACCATAGTTTCTAAATGCGATAAAATAATCATATGTTTTAGCTCCTAGCCAAAATGAATGATCAGAAAGATCAATATAAAAACGCTCTATAGAATTCAGAAAATTCCATGCAATTGTACCAATAACATCATCAGATATTGTCTGAATCAAAGCAATATGAGGAGAATACCGTTGAACTGTATCAATAATATACCTTATTTTCTTTTCTGCACTTAATTTGGTAGGAATCACGCTAACTGTTGCCCTCTCACTCAAATCAAGCATAGTCTTAATAAAAGTCGTTTTAGAACTATTGAGATTTTTAGTAGTTATATATAAAAAGTCAACATTCCAGCTAATAAGCGCACCTAAATATTGTTGGGTCAATGCAATATTGTCTGTAGTGTGCGTATCATAAAATACTATTCGATCAGCATTCTCACCACTCTGCATTTTTTCTCTGAACGGAGATAAAGTATTGGAAGCCTTAAAAATAAACTCCTCCAATCTTTCATCTTCATAGCAAAGGTAATAATTCTTTGCTAAAACACAAGCAAGCTTAGCACAGTCACAAGCAAGTTCAAATTTACCTTTATCTAAAAGACTTTGCGCTTTATTAATAAAATAATTAAATTTATTATATACTTTATTTTGAGTTATCATCTTAGTTCGTATACCAACACTACTCTAAAAGAGTTTTATGAGAGGTGGTACTTATACCCCTTTCCAAATTTATATAATATTTTGGTTCCTAAATTTTTTATATTTTGTATAAGTAGTGTGTAAGAATAAAAAATTATTGCTATTATAGGATAAAGCATCCTTATTACTTTTTTATCATACAGTGATGTCCGCTGTATCTTTGATAAATAACGAATCATTTTATAAGGCTTCCATATTATATCCAGACCGATTTTAATCTTCTTTACATCATACTGAACTTTCCCCCGTTTTTCCTGACGGAAATTCTGTACATAGTTGTCTGTGCATTTCCGAACAAATTTCAACCTGCTTCTGTTTGCAAATAAACTGCTCCGCATAGAGAGTTTTGCTATATACCAGTCTTCTTTAGAATCATAAACTTCTTTATCATCCCAAGCACACAGCCCCCTAAATTTAAGGAGCATGAAGTGCTGAAGCTCTTCTATATTTTCATGATACAGCTTTTCCTCCATAGGATCCCATTCATATTTAATCAACACTTTACCATCTTCAAGGATATATTTCAGTGCAGTTCCATGTGGTGCACTCAAAAGCTGTTGATAGAAGGGAATATTGGTTCCAAGGTAATCATAATATCTGCTCCTTGGTTTTTCTTCACAAAAAATTAGTCCAGTCCTTTCAAGTTCTAGAATAGGTTTATCCGGCTTCTGAACGCCTATATAATAACCTACCGTATTAATTCCATAATTATCTTGGATAGTGTTCTGTGTTGTACATTTCCATCCGGAATCTACAAAACGGAACTTATTATCTACAATATAAGGCTCGGTATATTTCATAAAGGCCTCATAATTTGTTTTTATTGTGTCTTCAAAGTATTGAAAGAAATCCTTATTTTCTATCAAGCTTTTGTAAAGTTCAGACTTTTCCAAAAGTTGAGGTTTTTCTGCTTCTTCATCTGTAAACGGGATATACCTTCTTGCTTCATCCAAACTTATATCCAATGATTTCAACCAGTTTTTAAGACTTATCTCTCCCTCTATTTCTTCCGCCATTTGGGCTTTTTTAATCCCAGCCATTACACTACGACGACTACACCAGTAATATGTTGTATCAATTTTTTTATTATCTGGTACAACAATCTCCTGATATAATTCAAAAAGCTGCCTCATAAAAAAGCCTTCACGAGCCATAAAAGCTATATTATGGACATCATCCTCTCTTAACTTTGCATACAACCTCTTTGTGAAGACATAGAAAATACCTATATATTCGCTGTAATCCTTACCATGCCGAAACATTTCATCCAAAGATGTACTATATTGTTTTCCAGCATAACCATTATTCATTTTAGCACTTGTATGAACTTTACACTTGTAGACAATATTTGGTCTATAATCCGTGTGAAGCCCCATAGAAGCAGGTATCTCGTAGTCTGATTCCCTGTTATCACCAATCATGATAACATTCTCCGGTTTCAATCCTGTTTCATTTAATATAAAAGGAAAAATATCACCATTCGCTTTTCTTTTGCCTACATCACAAGAAACATATATCTTTTCAAAAAGGTTTTGAGAAATCCCTGCTGCGGACATAAGTTCTTTCATATCGTTTGTAGATAGATAAAAATCCGAAACTACGAAAAGACGTTTTCCCTTCTGCTTTTCTATTTCCAATTCCTTTACAAGAGAAGTGTTAGCATATTCACAACCGATCTCTACTGCGAAATCCACTTCTCTTGAAAATGCAATAAATTTCTCCTTTTGAACACCGCCCACTTCTTATTTAACCTCTTCGAACAGGGCTCCAATTGCCTCAATATATGTAACCTCCGTAGTCTCACTATGTTGTTTTAAAAGCAGTTCTCTTTTCTCTTTAAATATTGAAAGCCTTATTGATGGAAGTTTATTGACCATACGCTCTGACAAGGAAGGATACTTCTTTTGCAGACAGGTTGCCCACCGCTGCAGCACTTCTTTGGCTGTCACATGACGTAACACAAGTGTGTCAAAGAAATCAACAAATATAGCTTCAATCGCTCCTTTTGTGTTAATAGACATCTTTTAAATCCTCACATTATTGTGCATCCATCTACCGGAAGTATCTGACCGGAAATGTATGCTGAATAGTCGCAAGCCAGTAACAGACATCCGCCAGCAATATCCCTTGGTTGAGCAAGTCTGCCCATACAGATATTATTAATTCTGCCCTGTAATTTTTCTATATCTGCCTGCTGCATCATTGCTGTCTGTGTAAGGCCTGGTGCAATCGAATTAACTCTAATCTTTTTGGGTGCCAGTTCCTTTGCCGCTGATTTTGTCAGCGCAATAACTGCACCCTTAGTAGCTGAATATACAAGCTGTCCAGCATTTCCTCTCAACCCAACCATAGAAGAAATATTGATAATACTTCCTCCATTCGAATTCCGAGACATAACGCGACTCACTGTCTGCAACATTTCAATTGTGCCATAAACATTTACACGGAACATCTTCTCCATGTTTTCTCTGGAAATCATACCGATAAGTTCATTAAACTCTGTGCCTGCATTGTTCACCAAAACATCGATATGTCCATACTTCTTTTTAATGGACATCACGTTCTTACGAACAACCTCCGGATCGGTAATATCGAAATATACTGCATCGAAGCTGTCTTTCAGCGGACTTGCCTCTATCCATCTGTCTGCTTCTCCTACACTTGCATCATTCACAATAACAGTCGCACCCTCCTCCGCAAAGAGTATTGCAATCTCTTTTCCGATTCCGCGTGCAGATCCAGTTATTATACACACCTTATCCTTTAATAAATCAGCCATCTAAGCACCTCCTGATGACTTAAAGTCTAAATTTTATTATTTTTAAATGAAGACAAATATTCCAGATACAGTTCTTCATATTTTGTCGGAATACGCCTCATGCTGAACGCTTCTCCTTCGTCATTATATCCGACAAAATCGCCTCCTTTAATCTTTGCGTGGTCTCCTCTTTCTTTCGAATTAAAAACCATTTTTACAAGGCTGATAAACATCTTGCAGTCAACAATAAAGCTGACGTTTTCTACATACCAGATATCATTTTCAAACTGTTCTTGATAAAACCGCATATGATTATCAGTTTTAATGCAAGGGCATTCCAAACCTGGACGTACTGCATTTCTCATTCTGTGCCGGTCAGAATATCGCTCATCAAATATGGCAGGAAGCGGTCTCGGACCGATCAAAGACATATCCCCTTTTATTATGTTCCAAAAATTCAGCAATTCATCAAGCGAATATTTTCTTACAAATGTACCGAATTTTGTAACTCTTTCACTCGGTGGTAGTAAATTGCCATTATCGTCCTCTGCGAAAGTCATGTTTCTGAATTTAATCAAATAAAAATGTTTTCCGTCCTTACCCGTTCGTTCTTGCTTGAAAAACACAGGAACACCTACATCAAATAATGTTATTACACCAACAATAAAATTTATTGGTAAAACTACAATAAAAACAGGAACTGTAATCACCAGATCAATAATTCTCTTTATGTATTTCAGATATATACTCTTTCTTGGCTTAACCGCTTTGGATGTTCTATTAACTTTTTCCAGATTGTCTGCTGAAGCAATTCTGGCTATATACGTCCCTTTATCCTCTACCTTTCTCATCATTCTTTATTTACCTGTAATTATTTATTACATCAATAACATACTGGAGTTCCTCATTAGGCAAACCAACATAAATAGGTAACGAAACCTCCTGTTTCGCGAAGCTCTCTGCATTCGGAAAATCACTCCATCCATACCCCCAATCGGAATAACATTCAGCGACGTAAGGCGGAATCGGATAATGTACCTGCGTTCTCACACCATTCTCGTTTAGATACTTTTGAAAGGAATCTCTATCTTCTACAAGGACAGGAAATAGATGATAAACATGTTCTACCTCAGCATACTTCTCCGGGATAAAAACCCTTGGATTCTTAATTCCATTCTTATATTTCAGCGCCATAACCTTACGAATTTCATTTCCGTCATCCAGGTATTTTAGTCCGACCTTGAGAACTGCCGCCTGTATCTCATCCATGCGGCTATTAACTCCATTTATTTCATTATGGTATTTAGTTTTGCTACCATAATTACGAAGCAGACACACTTTTTCAGCAAGCGCGTCATTATTTGTTACAATTGCCCCTGCATCGCCCATAGCTCCCAACGGTTTTGTAGGATAAAAGCTGAAGCAGCCAATATCGCCGAATGTCCCTGCATATTTACCATTAAACTTAGAACCATGGCACTGTGCACAGTCTTCAACAAGTTTAAGATTATATTTTCTGACCAGTTCAACGATTTTATCCATTCTACTAGATTGTCCAAAAAGATGGACTGGCAGAATCGCCTTTGTTTTATCAGTAATTTTTTCTTCTATTGCATCAGCGTCTATTTCCATATGAGCATCTGCATCAACAAACACAGGGGTACCACCATTTTCTGTAACTCCAATTACAGAAGCTATATATGCATTAGCTGGTACAATAACCTCATCTCCTTCATGAATACCTAGTGCACGAAATGCAAGAATAAGTGCATCTGTACCTGAATTAAGTGCAATACAATGCTTAACTCCGAGATAAAGCGCAAACTGCTTTTCAAATTCCTCCATCTCTTTTCCAAGGATATACCACCCGGAATTCAAAGAACGGAGCACCGCTTCCTCATACTCAGCTTTATGAGTATCGAACATTCTTTTTAAAACCACAGATTGAACCACCATATTCATACCTCCCACTTAACACAGAAAACATTCAAAAATATCTTATCTTACTTATCAAATCATCTGATTAACCATTTTTATTCTTTAACCGCATTTACAAAATCATCAAACTCACGTATATACTCAGCAGGATCATAATATTCATTTGTAAGAACCATTAATATTGAATCTTCTGTAAAATCATACATCTCCTTCCACACCATCTTCGGAATGTAAACTGCATCCTGAGGCTTATTCAGTTCAAAAACAGTCTCATTTCTGTATTCATCAATCACTTTGACTTTACTTTTTCCTGAAATATTAAACAGAACAAATTCCGATTTTCTATTAGCATGCCTACCTCGCACCAAGCCAACGTTTTCTTTACCGAAAATATAAAAAATCCTTTTAATTTCGAATGGAACATCCTTAAATCCTTCAACTGTAATATGTCCAATAGAATCTTCGTCACTATTAAAATCCGGTAAAGTTAGCATCTTTACCTCTTCCACATATTTATTCATCATTTTCCCTCACCATAAAACTTCGAAGTATCAATTTGATTATCAAGTTTCCTATCCCTTATAAAATCGAGATACATGTTATAATCGGTTCTAAGTCTTTCAGGCTCATAATGTCCTGATGTCGCAACACAGAGAACACTATCTTTCACTTTCCAAGTTATTTCCCTCCATACGCCAGGATGAAGAATAAGGCCTTTACTCGGAGTATCAAGAGATACAACTTTTCTTTTTTCCCCATCATCAATAAGTACATCTATCACTCCATATGGACAAAACAAAAGCTGCCAACTATGTTTGTGTAGATGAAATCCCTTCTGTTTATTTTCTCTTTCATAAACACAATATAAACGATTTATCTTAAATGGGATATCCTGTTCAGCCTCCAAAAATGACAAGCCAGACTCTATATCGTCCTCAGTAAAAACCGTTCGAATTTTAACAAGCTGGTATTCCATAATCTTCTCATCCATCCTTTCAAATTCTATTTTTATCAATCCTTACCTGCTACTTCAAAATAAGTGTTTTAAGTATTCAATATTTCCCTTATAAACTCATTTCCTTATTGTTTTCCATACCCTCATTCTTCTACCTTCACCACCAAATTCCTAACCTCCGACCGGTTCCCATCCGTATCCACCGTATACAGCTGTACCGGATATTCCCCCACCTCATTAAGCTTCACATTCCCATCCAACTTCAAATTGTTGTAAAGCGTATTATAATCATCCTTATCATCCGTCATCGTTTCTATCACCTGTCCCCAGTTCGGTACCATCCCTACTTTCGTATTTATCAAATCCCCATTCATCACCAGTACCGGAATCGATCCTGCCCGTTTTTCTTCTGCCCGTGCTTCCTCTCCCTCTTCCTCCTGTCCAGCTTCATCCCGTCCATTTCCATTGGCTTCCGCGTCTGCTTCCCGTCCATCCTCTTCGTCTCCTGCCGCAGAACTACTTTCTTCCTGGCTGTCCGTCCCTGTCTCTGTCTCCGTTTCTCCCATACCACTTGCTTCTATTCCGTTTTCTTCATCCAACGCTTCCCCCGCAGCTGGTAGATCATCCCCGTCCCGATAACTCCCTTTCACAGGAAATGCCCTGGAGGCCTTACCCACATTATTAGAACTATCTCTTGCCACATAGGTCACAATCACTTCTTTCCCATTCGTCCCCGCTATCTTCTCCACCAGCAGACTGCCACTCACATCCCCATCCTTAGCATCTACTGCCGTAACTCCCTCCAGCAACAGTTCCTCATCCATTCCCTCTTCATAACCCACCGAATTCTCTCCAAACGTAATCACCGGGGCAGTCCTGTCTTTTCCAAGAAACAGGAACAAACACACACCAAGCAGTACAATATCAATTCCTCCGATCAGAAGTACTACATTCTTCATATTCATGTTCCTACCCCCTCTTATTTCAACTCTTCTATCTGTTCCATATCCTCAGTCAGTTCAACCACATCTATATCCAGCTGAATCATGTCATCCTCCTCTGTCAGTGTGTCTTCCTTCCCCATTTCTTTCTCAGTTTCCGGCTTTCCTTTCGTTTCATGGGGAAAACCATTTCCCTCCCCCTTCACTGCCCTGGAACCTTTCATGCCCTTCTGCACCACCGCGGCATGCAGTCCGCCTTCTTCATTATTCCCGTAGTACTTCCCATAATATTTGCCATAATACTTCCCATAATAAGCTCCATAATAGCCCTTCCCGCTCATATTCACCTTGTTCAGGATTACGCCCAGGATCCGGCAGTCCACCTTTTCCAGCTGTTCTTTTACCTTCTGAGCAAACTTATAGCTGATGGCCCCGCTCTCTATCACAATTACCGTTCCGTCACAATACTGGGCGGCTACTGCTCCGTCGATAACACTTCCCAACGGCGGTGTATCCACGATCACATAATCATATTCCTTCCTCAGGTAGTCCAGCAGAAGCCGGAAGGCATCATTACCCAGCAGTTCACTGGGGTTCGGAGGCACCGGGCCGGAAAAAATGACGTAGAAGTTGGGGATATTCGTCTTACAGCAGATATCGGATATATTGGCCTGGCCGCTCAGATAATGGGACAGTCCATATCGGGATGCATTGGTTTTATAACGTCCTTTCAGTATGGATTTCCGCAGGTCTGCATCCACCAGGATAACCTTCTTTCCACCCTCCGCAATAGACATGGCCAGCTGAAAGGAAACACTTGTTTTCCCTTCATTGGGTGTGCTGCTGGTTATGGAAATTACCCTCCTGTCCTTCCCGGAAAATTCCAGGTTAGTACGCAGTGTCTTATAGCTCTCCTTTGTTCTGAAATCTAGCTTCTCTATGGCATTAAATATTACTGTCTGCATGATTGCCTTATCTCCTTTGCCGCCGTTTGGTGCTATGGCTCATTCACAAATATATCCGTTTTCTTTCCACACATGATAACAGCAGGAAAGTAACCGTTCCTTCGGTACTCTTTTCTGCCCTTCCATGCTCTAGCCTCTCTTCACTTTTTTCTTTTTCTTCTTTCCATCCGGCTCCCCTTCATTCAAAGGGATCACCGCCAGGGTGGAAAGCTGCAGGTATTTCTCCACATCCTCCGGGGTTTTCACCGTATCGTCCATCAGGAAACGTATCAAAATCACTATTATCATCAGGAATATCCCGGCCATGCCTCCTATCAGAGTATTCTTCAGTACACTTGGACTTGCCTTCTTCATCGGCATATTCGCGGTTTCCGACACATTCACTGCCTGGATATCCATCACATTCATAATATGTACCGCCGCAGCCTCACGGATGGCATTGGCCATCTGCATTGCTGTTACCGGATCCGTATCCGTGACTGTAATCGCCAGAATACGGGTATCTGTCGGCGTAGTCACGGAAACCTTCTTTGCTATCTCTTCATAGCTGAGATCCAGCCCCATCCCCTGCACCACTTCTTCCAGCACAAAACGGCTCTGGATCAACTCCGCATAATCCTTCGTCAGCTGGGTCCCGAGCTGGATATCCGAGTAGGTTACCGCGTTATTTTCCTGTTTGTTCAAAATATAAATTTTCGTTGTTGACTCATATTGGGGCACGCCAAAGAGCTGAGTAACCAGAAACGCACCCAGTGCCACCATAATGCCCACAGAAATAATCAATGCCAGATTATGCAGCAGTACCAGAAAGATTTCCCATAAATCAATTTCTAACTCATCTGGCTGCTGCATAGTATCTTTTTCCATCTCTTTTGTATTCTCCATTTCCTTTGTCTGTCCGCTTTTGTTTTCCTTCTATAAAAATCCTGTAAAATTCAGAGTTACTCGACTGCCTGTTTATCGTGCTAAAGACATTAGAAGAACTTCTTTAAATCATCCTATCCTCCAGTATAGCCTCCGGATTCCTACAGAATATTCGCTCCATCCGCTCCCGGCCCATCCTCTTTTCCACCCATTCCGCACAGGCTTTCATTTTAGGGCTTCGTATTCCTTCGTTTCTATGAGCGTCCGTGGCTATAAAGTCTATCAATCCCTCCCGTAGAAGCTTCCGGGCCACTTTCTTTGCGGCAATCCCATATCTCCCGATTATACTTGCCGCGTTTACTTGAAAATAACAGCCGGTATCTTCCTTCAGCTCTGCCGCCCTGTCCATCCGGTTTATCACATTGACATAACGTTCCACATGGGCCAATACCGGCCAGAATCCAAAAGATGTCACCCTTCCCAATGCATCCCTTATATAAGAATAATCTTCTCCGGGGAAAAACTCGATCAACACGTACCGGGAATCTGCCAGAGTCCGTATTTTTCTCTGCTCCAACAGTTCTGCCAGACCATGACGGTATAAAATCTCATTTCCCGGATATAACTGCACCGGAATGTGTTCTTTTCCGGCTAATTCCTGCAGTTCTTCCATCCGATGCAGGATTCCCTCCGGTGTGGCACACCTTCGGTCCGCTTTCTGGTGAGGGGTGAGTATAATTTTTTCAATTTCCTCTTCCGCCGCCGTCCTTAACATGAGCAGCGCCATCTCCACGCTTTCCGCTCCATCGTCCACCATTGGCAACACATGGGAGTGGATGTCAATCCATCCGTTCATAATCCTTACTCCCTATTGTCTCGGCTGATATTGTTTCCTCCGGTTCCCTTTCTTCCGTCCCAATGTCATTGCAGGCAATCAGGAAAGTACGCAGAACCTTGGCGGCGTAAATCCGTTCTTTTTTTGATACATGGGTCAACAGCTGATATACGGATTCTGTTTCCTCCGAATATATCCTACTGGCTTCCATTTCCTTTTCGCCTTTCGTATCTTCTTTTCCAAATATCAGGTAATCCAGAGACATATGATACAGATGGGTTATGGCGAGCATGGTTTCTACCGACATCCCGCAGTTGCCCCGCTCAATATCGGCATAATAGGTTGGTACTTTTCCCAGTTTTTCCGCTGCCTCCTTCATGGTAATCCCCAATTGCCTGCGGTTTTCTCTTATCCGATTTCCGACAGCTTTTCTATCGTATGTGTCCTTCTGCATTCTTTCCACCTTCCGAAGTTCCCCGATCTGTTATACAATGTAAGTTATACTTGGATGTTTATGTCATCTTTTGTTTGGCTTACATACCGAAGTAACAGATTGTATATAATAAATAAAGAATCATATCGGTTTAAAACCATTATTTTCGTATTTTCGCAAAATCATGCATTAAGCGAAAAGACATAAAAAAAGCAGATACTCACTATATATTTGTAGTAATCATGACCATTTTTTTGACGGCTTAGAAATGAAAAGGTACGAAGATATATCCTTCCCGGGTTAAGCCGTCATCCGATAATCGGCCATCAGCATTTTTTTCCGTTCCATATCCGAATGGACATAGATACGCATAGTGGTGGCCACATTTGAATGTCCTAACAGTTCACTCAAAGTTTTCATGTCAAATCCATGGGAAATACAGTTTGTTGCAAAAATGTGCCGAAGCATATGGAAATTGAAATAAGGAATTCCAAGTGTCTTCAGGATTCTCTGAAAACGGTACTGCAGGGTCCTTGGTTCGGTATACTCTTTTTTCTTTCCCGATATAAGATAACCTTTCTGGTTCCTTTTTCTTTGTAAAAGTTCCAGCAGGAAATCCGGTATGGGGATTTCCCTGTCTGAATGGCTGGATTTTGGCGAAGTAATCGTTATTTTCGTACCGGTTGCATGAGAACCGCCTGTTTCTTCACCATTATCCTGAAACGTGCGGATTCTCTGCAAAGTCTTCCCTATATGCATAGTTCTTGTGTCAAAATGAATATCCTCCCATTTCAGGGCGCACAATTCCCCAATCCGTATCCCGCTGCAGCCGGTTAACAGAATTCCCAGACAGGTCACATCCCCCTTTGCAGCTTCGTTCTGCAGGTATTCTTCTAATTTCCGGATATCCGTTCCCAGGGGAGTTAAAACAGGTCTTTGTTTCACTGCGGCATAAGTATGGGGCTGTTCCAGTCCGCCGCAATGATATTTTCCATCCAGAAACCGCAGGATTTGGCTTAGAATTATCTGGATTTGATGAAGATAGTTCTCAGAAAGCTCTTTTCCTTCCTTTCTCTTACGCAGAATTTTAAAGTATTCCCGATATGACGCAGCGTTCCATGTTTCCACCATCCATTTTCCTATTACAGGGAGAATATGCTTTTCAATAATGGAACGGTAAGTAGAAAAGGTGGATTCTTTCCAGCGATACCTGCGTTCCTCAAGCCACATCCTTACCGCTTCCCCCATTGTTATGCCATCAGGCAGACAGCCGCATCCACCTTTGTCCAGAATGTGTTCTCTCTTCCTTATGAAAAGTTTTTCCTTCACTTCCTTATAGGTTTTTCCATAAACGGAACAATATCGTTTCCGTCCGTCAGCCGGGTTATTCATACGATAACGACCCTCCCAGCGGCCATCCTTTCTTTTATATATATTTTCTCCTTTTCTTGCCATAATCTCCTCCATTATCCTGACGAAATATTTGACGGCCCATAAATTAACTGCACTGCCTACGAAGTGTAAATGCCCTTTAGGTGTTGCGAAAGATAACCTCTTTCAATTGTCAGGAATATTTGTGACAATATCTTTTTTCAGCAATATATTACTTCTTTATCCAGAAACGACATTTTACTATTTTTTTTTACACATTAATTGACAAAATACAATACTTGTCTTACAATAGGGTGCATAGCCGAGTTAATAATTACTAATAAATGTCAGTTTAAAACCTACTTTTATTTTCGCATAATGCATGATTTTGCGAAATGGAAAATGGGGTAAAAAACTTCGCACAAAAAAACAGATGCTTGTTAAGCATCTGTTTTTTTACATTCCGAATTCATAATTGAAGCTGACCAGGAATAAATGAAATGATAACCAAAAAAGCTACTTCCATCTGACTGTTGAACTTTTTGATGTCGTAATGTTTTTCCGTTCAAAGATAGAATTTATAAATTTTTGCTTGAAAGAACATTTCATAAAATAATAATGGGTACATAATGTTATTTTGTAGTATTGAAGGACTAATAAGAAGGATGGTATACGGATGATTATAAAAAAAGCGACCGTAAATGATTTATAAGAAATACTTGATTTACAATATCTGGCGTATCAAAATGAACAATTTATTTAACAATTTATCATGACCTGCGGAATCTTCAATCCCTTTTCCTCTCTGTAAAAGCTTCAAGAGAAAACTCTTAATGCTGCTTTCTCCAACTAAAATAATATGTTCAAAATAGAATCACCACAATCTATAACTATTTTCATATAAATTGCTGGGATTGCACCTGAAGTTATCTGTTCCTTCATACCTTTAATAAACTCCTTTTATTCACTGTTTATTATTCAATTAAAGTATATCCATTGACTATTTTGAAGAATTACAAACACTTTAGATGCATCTTTTTAGACAAATCTTCTCAAGCTATTCCCTAAACAAAGTAAAAATGTGTGTCAAATAGTTAAGGCATATTGTTTTCTTTAGAATTGCTATTTTCATTCTAAGTCCAGCGATCCAGATATCATATTTATTGACTGCCTTATCACTGATTAGTTCTTATAAAATGTTATGAGTATTTGGATTCACATAAAAACAAAGCTCCATCATCTTTACTATTTTTCAAACGTTTAAAGCGATAGCTCTTATTTCATCTCTAAAATATATTTACCATTTATTCGCTATTCTGTCTATAATATAAATTATACTTCCTCAGAATTGGCAAATAAACAAAAACAGTATGATATGTAAAATATTTAAAACTATTTTCTAGCAGGAAATAAACCTGTCTAAATTATCCTATTATAATCGAAAGTTATCTCCGATTTTCTGCGCATACTTTTACTGACGGACAAACGAATCCCATATTCCAATACAATCTCAGAGGTATTAACAAAGGATACAAATTTAGTTCGTAAATATATAAACTAAAAGCTTTCGAAGAAAATTCTTTGTCCTTTTCTTCTCCGTAACAACTAAACTTACTACACTCAGTATGATAAATTTTTTTGATATGGTTTTATACATATTAAGGTAGCCTTTCCAATTGCTCTATTTTAATTAATTTTTCGACTATTCATCATTTATATAACTTTTTCTCTCATAATCAAAAAATGCTTTTATCTGTCAAATTCCCTGATATCCATCATAAGGAACATGTGAGAAATCCTGCACCGCTCACTATCCTTACACATCCGAAGGCTCTGGCTGTGACCGAGAACGATCAGGCGGTCTACATAGTAAAAGTTACCGGCACTGCACCGTTTTCCTATCAATGGCAGTTAAGAGCCGATGAAGGAGCCAGCTGGACGAATCTTGAGGAAACGGCCGCAAGGGCAGGAGCAATTCATTCAGTACGGGCAGTGGGACTTCCAGCAGCGAAAGCTACCACCACAATTTCAAAATATGTCTTAGAGTTTTTCCGAATAAACGAAAAAAAGAAGATATTCCAAATTGTCTTAGGAATACCTTCTTTTGTCTGCACACAAAAAACTGAATTTTAGGGGGGTATTTGCACACAAATTGCACACAAACTGCACACATACATACCCCTTTGTTTCAGGCTTTAACACTTTACAGTGACACAAACCCTAGAACTTACCAGCATTTGCAGCTTCTTCGATACTAACGGCAACAGCCACAGTCATACCAACCATCGGGTTGTTCCCGGCTCCAATCAGACCCATCATTTCAACATGAGCCGGAACGGAAGAAGAACCTGCGAACTGTGCATCGGAATGCATACGGCCCATAGTATCCGTCATACCGTAGGAAGCAGGACCTGCCGCCATGTTATCGGGATGAAGTGTACGTCCTGTACCACCGCCGGAAGCAACGGAGAAATATTTCTTACCCTGCTCCAGACATTCTTTCTTATAGGTTCCTGCAACGGGATGCTGGAATCTGGTAGGATTGGTGGAGTTACCGGTAATGGAAACATCTACACCTTCCTTATGCATGATAGCAACACCTTCACAAACATCGTTTGCACCGTAGCAGTTAACTTTTGCACGAAGCCCTTCTGAATAAGACTTGCGATATACTTCCTTAACTGTATTGGTATAAGGATCATATTCGGTTTCTACAAAAGTAAATCCGTTGATTCTGGAGATAATCTGAGCAGCATCTTTTCCAAGACCGTTCAGGATAACTCTTAAGGGTTTCTGACGAACCTTGTTTGCCTTTTCTGCAATACCGATAGCGCCTTCAGCAGCTGCAAAAGACTCATGTCCTGCAAGGAAGCAGAAGCATTCGGTATCTTCTTCAAGAAGCATCTTTCCAAGGTTACCATGTCCAAGTCCTACCTTACGGGTATCTGCAACGGAACCGGGGATACAGAAGGACTGAAGTCCTTCGCCGATTGCAGCTGCAGCATCAGCTGCTCTTCTACAGCCTTTCTTGATTGCAATTGCAGCGCCTACAATATAAGCCCAGCAAGCATTTTCAAAACAGATAGGCTGGATTTTCTTAACCTGATCATATACATCAAGTCCAGCATCTTTTGTGATTTTCTCAGCTTCTTCAAGGGAAGCGATGCCGTAGCTGTTCAATACGGCATTGATTTTATCAATACGTCTTTCATATGATTCAAATAAAGCCATTTTTCGCTACCTCCTCTTATTCTTTTCTCGGATCAATGATCTTAACAGCATCAGCAACACGGCCGTACTGACCTTTTGCTTTTTCATAGGCTGTGTTGGGATCGTCGCCCTTCTTGATAAAGTCTGTCATTTTTCCAAGGCTTACGAACTGGTAGCCGATAATCTGATCTTCAGCATCAAGAGCGATGCCTGTTACATAGCCTTCTGCCATTTCCAGATAACGAGGGCCTTTTTTCAGGGTACCATACATAGTACCAACCTGGCTTCTTAATCCTTTTCCAAGGTCTTCCAGGCCTGCGCCAATGGGAAGTCCGTCTTCGGAGAACGCACTCTGTGTTCTTCCGTAAGCGATCTGTAAGAACAGTTCTCTCATAGCGGTGTTGATAGCATCACATACAAGATCTGTATTTAAAGCTTCCAGAACCGTTCTTCCCGGAAGGATCTCTGCTGCCATAGCTGCGGAGTGAGTCATACCGGAGCGTCCGATTGTCTCAACCAGTGCCTCCTGGATAATACCCTCTTTAACATTCAGGGTAAGCTTGCAAGCACCCTGCTGAGGTGCACACCAGCCAACACCATGTGTAAGGCCTGAAATGTCTTTAACTTCTTTGGATTTTACCCATTTTGCTTCTTCAGGGATCGGAGCACAGCCGTGAGCAACGCCTTGTGCTACTGGACACATTTCTTCAACTTCTTTTGAATAGATCATGTGAAAACTCCTTTCGATATGTAGATTGTATTAGCAAACAGTGGTACCTGATAGCAGGCACCTTATTGATAACAAAATACTTACACGGCAAAAAGGCCGCAAAAGTACCTGTCCCTAATCGCTCGTATTATTTTCTCATATTTCAAGTCAAAAATCCAGCCTTTTTGAAAAAAATTGTCAAAGTATTGTCGAAGCAGCGGAAAGAATGCAAAACAGCGGCCCGCAGGGCCGCTGTCTCTGTATCTAATTCAGCATCATCCTATCGTTAGCAAATTCACTTCCGCTGACCTGTTCGAATTTCTTGAGAAGATCGGACACCTGAAGCTTTTTCTTCTCTTCCCCTGCCACGTCATAAATAACCCTTCCTTCATGCATCATGATCAGGCGGTTTCCATGTGCGATGGCATCCTTCATATTGTGTGTGATCATCAGCGTCGTCAGATGATCCCTTTCCACTATTTTTTCCGTGATTTCCAATACCTTCGCGGCTGTCTTGGGATCCAACGCCGCGGTATGCTCATCCAGAAGAAGGAGGCGGGGTTTCTTCAGGGTTGCCATAAGGAGTGTCAGAGCCTGGCGCTGTCCGCCGGAAAGAAGGCCTACTTTGCTTGTCATACGGAACTCAAGGCCAAGCTCCAGGATTTTAAGCTGTTCCTGGTACTGTGCACGTTCTTTCTGGGAAATTCCGGAACGCAGGGTACGATGGTTTCCCCTTCTTGACGCCAATGCCAGATTTTCTTCTATCTGCATATTGGCTGCCGTACCCGTCATGGGATCCTGGAAAACACGTCCCAGATATTTGGCGCGTTTGTACTCAGGCAGCTTGGTTACATCGATTCCGTCGATAGTGATGTTTCCTTCATCTACGGAGAAAACCCCGGCCACTGCATTGAGCATGGTGGATTTTCCGGCGCCGTTTCCTCCGATAACTGTTACGAAATCTCCCTCTTCCAGTTTGAGGGATAAGCCGTTCAGCGCTGTTTTTTCATTGATCGTACCAGCATTAAATGTTTTTGTTATTCCGGATATACTAAGCACGGGGAGCACCTCCTTTTTTTGCCGGCTTATTGAAGTACTTTCCCTTTAAATAAGGGATAGCCAGGAACAGGGCCACCACCAGGGCGGAGAACAGCTTCAGATCGTTGGAATTCAGACCGAGCCACAGCACCACCTGAAGGACAATATAATATATAATGGCTCCCAATGCCGCCGAAAACAGCTTGAAAGCAAAATTTCCACGGACGCGGCTGAAAATTACCTCTCCGATAATTACGGCAGCCAGGCCGATGACGATAGCTCCCCGTCCCATATTTACATCTGCGAAGCCCTGATACTGGGCATACAGTGCACTGGCGAAAGCTACGATTCCGTTTGAAAGCATAAGACCGAGTATTTTGCAGAAATTGGTATTAATCCCCTGTGCCCTGGACATATTCGGATTAGATCCGGTAGCACGGATGGAGCATCCGAGTTCTGTACCGAAAAACCAGTAAAGCAAGGCAATCAATATAATAAGGATAACAATACAGATAAGAATGGTATTCTGGTAAAAGGGCACGCCCTTTATGTATCGCAGAGAAACCAGCAAGTCGTATTTATCCACTCCTACCGCCTGGTTGGAGCTGTTGCCGAGAATTCTTAAGTTAACCGAGTACAGGCCAAGCTGGGTCAGTATTCCGGCGAGTATGGCCGGAATGCCCATGGATGTATGGAAAATACCGGTCACCAGTCCCGCCAGGGCACCGGCCAGCACCGCACATATAAGAGAAATGCCCAGGGAATGGCCGGCACGTATCATCATAATACATACGGCCCCTCCGGTAGCCATGGTTCCATCTACAGTCAAGTCTGCCAGATCCAGTATTTTGTAGGTTATGTATACACCTATTGCCATAATTCCCCAGATCAATCCCTGGGCGCAGGCGCCTGGCAGCGCGTTTAAGAGTGACATAATGTTCACGTCATTTACCTCCCCGTATCTTCAATATTTAAGCCCTTGACAGGCCTCACAGGTATCTATTATAAAGGAATTTATTCTGAAAAGATATCTCTTTTTTTATAAAATGCATTGTACAACAAAAAGCGGTAAAAAGCAGGGCTTTTTAACCGCTTTTGTGGAGTGCCGTTCAGGCATCTGTCCGCTTTGCATGTTATGTAAAATACTGGTTATTCCGCCTTAATGGCCACATAGTCTTCAGGCACTGTAATATTCAGTTCTTTACAAATAGTCTCATTATATTCTTTGGTTACATTGGGAGCGAACTCAACAGGCATTGTTGTGATATCTGCTCCGTTAACCAGGATATCCACTGCCATTTCGCCGGCCTTGTAGCCGATATCATAATAGCTGATTGATAAGGTTGCAACGCCGCAGCCTTTGCAGATACCTTCTTCGCCTGCAATAACGGGAACGCCTGCAGGAAGGCATACATTATTGATTACTTCCGTGTTGGAAGCTGCGGTATTGTCTGTCGGTACATAGATTACATCGCATTCGCCGGTTGCATTGGTCGTTACGGAAGCGATATCATTGGAATCTGCAAAAGTGAATGTCTTGCAGGTATATCCGTAGCCTTCCAGGTATTCCTGAATCGTGTCTGCCTGGTATACGGAGTTGGCTTCTGCGGAGCAATATAACAGGCCTATTGTCTTGGCATCCGGGAAAAGCTCATTAAGCATTGCGGCCTGTTCCTTGAGAGGTGCCAGATCTGATGTTCCTGAAATGTTTTTGCCTGTGGTTCCTGTCCAGTCATCTATTTCCAGAGCGGTTGCATAATCCGTGATGGATGTTCCCAGGATCGGAATGGTTCCGGTTCCGGCTGCTGCTGCCTGTAAGGATGCTGTGGCATTCGCCAGGATCAGATCCACGTCTGCAGATACAAACTGATTGATGATTGTCGCACAGGTTGCGGAATCACCGGATGCATTCTGCTCGTCGAATTTTACCTTATCTTCTCCAAGCTTGTCTGTTAAGGCTTCTTTAAAACCTAAGGTAGCGGCATCCAGGGCATCATGCTGCAGAAGCTGGCAGATTCCAATCTGGTATACCTTATCCGAATCTGTCTGGGCATCTGCGGCTTCGCCTGTTTCAGCTGCGCTGCTCTCGGCCGCTTCAGGCTGTACTGATTCCTGTGCTGCGGGTTCTGATGCCGCAGAAGTATTTGTGCTGTCATTTGTGCTGCTTCCACAGCCTGCCAGCATAACTGCCGTCATTGTAAAGGCAGTCGCTATTGCCAATAACCTTTTCATAACATTTTCCTCTTTTCTTTCCGGTTTTACGCTTTAGCGCGTGCAAGCATTAACGCGTCTAACAGTTACTATACACGAAAAATACATATTCGTCAATATAAATTTCCATATTCCGCACAGTATATTCTGCGCAGCAGCCGCATCAAAAGAACCCAAAAAAGGAACCGGCTGTCTTACCCAGCCGGTTCCGCTTTTTTCATCCGATCTGTCAGTCTGTCTTTCCTTCGTTATGGCTTTTCTCGGATATTTCTGTTTTTGTCTTATAAATGCTGTCGGCAGGCACAAAGCCCCTCACCATAGAAGTAGGATAGATATTGGTTCCCCGTCCTATAACGGTTCCCGGATTCAATACGGAATTGCAGCCCACTTCCACGTTGTCACCCAGCATGGCTCCGAATTTTTTCAGACCTGTATGGCATTCTTCCCCATTGCATCTTACCACTACCAGCGTTTTGTCACTTTTCACATTAGAAGTGATGGAACCCGCACCCATATGTGACTTGTAACCCAGAATACTGTCGCCTACATAGTTATAATGGGGAACCTGCACCTTATTGAAAAGAATCACATTTTTAAGTTCAGTGGAATTCCCTACTACAGCGCCTTTTCCCACGATCGCGCTTCCTCTGATAAAAGCGCAGTGACGGATTTCCGCCTCCTCATCTATTATGGCAGGGCCGTTAATATACGCGCTCGGCGCCACCTTTGCGGATTTGGCAATCCATACATTCTCTCCCACTTTGTCAAACCTGTCTGCCGGCAGCGTTTTGCCTAACTCCAGAATAAAGGACTTGATTTCAGGAAGGACTTCCCATGGATAGGTAAAGCCTTCAAATACAGGTGCCGCAATCGTTTCATTCAGGTCATACAGATTAATGATTTTACATTGTTCCATGTCTGCTCCTATCTGTGTACTACCACACTTGCCAACTGCTGTTTTCCTTCCGGCCGGACTGCCTCTTCCACCCTTCGCTTATGCCTTACGGGCTTCCGGTTCCTTTTTGGTATCCTCCTTACGCGCTGCAGTCCTGGCAGGCTGTTTCGCATAATATTTTGCATTCTCATCGAACTGCCGGAATAGAATCTGCTGATTATTCAGCTGTTTTACGATATTCGTCCTTCTTCCCACAAAATCAGTGAGCTTTTTCATATATTCATCCGATGTGATCGTGCCTTCCGCCACCATCGTCAGCCCTTTTTCCCAGCTGGCCGTCAGCGCCGGGTTCAGCAGCGGTTTTATGGAATCGGATACCACATCGTAAATCATTTCCCCCATTTGTGTGGGAGTGATGATCTGTGTCTTTTTATTCAGCGCCAGATAGTCAATAGAAACCAGCTTTTTCAGAATCTCGGCCCTCGTGGCGCTTGTTCCGATGCCGCTGCCCTTGATCTGGGCACGGAGTTCCTCATCCTCTACAAACTGTCCTGCATTCTCCATAGTAAGGATGATTGTTCCGGAATTATAGCGTTTGGGAGGTGAAGTCTCGCCTTCCTTGATTTCCAGTCCCTGGCAGGAAAGCTCTTCTCCCTTTTTCAGGCTCTGCAGTACTTTCAGAAAGTCTGCGTCACATTTGATGTCTTCTTCCTGGCCGTCGTTCTCCTGTCCTTCCTTTTTTCCTTCTTCAGGCCTGGGAGTCTCCTCTTTTTTCTTAGCAAAAGAAAACTGGGTTACCTTCAGATATCCCTCATCCATGAGTACCTTAAAGCTGGCGAAAAAACGTTCTCCCTTAATATTGATAACCAGGGATATCTTCTGATAAACCGCCGGGGGATAAAAAATACTCAGGAAACGTCTGACAATGATTTCATATACCTTTGCCGCCGTTGCGGAAACGGAGGAAAGGGCTCCCAGACCCTGGCCTGTAGGTATTATGGCATAATGGTCCGTTATCTGCTTGTCATTGACATATCTGGTTTTGGCAATTCCCTGCCAGCTTTTCTGTTCCAGCACCTGCGCGGCAAAAGCCGCAGCCGGCTGGTAATTACGCAGCCCGCCGATATTCTTGTTGATTTCCTTTGCCACAGCGCTGGAAAGCACACGGGCGTCCGTTCTTGGGTATGTTGTCAGCTTCTTTTCATAAAGCTCCTGCACAATGCGCAGGGTTTCATCCGGGCTTATCTTAAAGTATTTGGAACAGTCATTCTGAAGCTCCGCAAGATTATATAACAGGGGCGGATTCTTCTGCTCCTTCTTTTTTTCAATTTTCTCAATAACCGGCGCTTTTTGAGGCTCTTCCTCCAAAAAGGATATCAGCTTCTGCGCATCCTCTTTCTTCTTAAACCCATTCTCTTTATATAAAGCAGGAGACTGGAACCAGGCCGAGCCTTCCACGGCTCTCCACTCGCCTTCAAAGCTGCGCCCTCCGTTCGTCTCCTCCCCGGAAGAGACGAGGGCGAACCGGCCTGTCACACGATAAAAGGGAGTCTTGACAAACTGCCTGATTTCCCGCTCCCTGTTCACCACCATTCCGAGGACACAGGTCATTACCCGCCCTACCGAAATCACGGCTTTATCCTGTTTCAGATAATTTTTCACAGGATATCCGTATTTCAGCGTCAGGACACGGGAAAAATTAATTCCCATCAGGTAATCTTCCTTCGCTCTCAGGTAAGCCGCATCGCAAAGGTTATCATACGCGGATAACTCTTTTGCCTCCTTGATCCCTCTTAAAATCTCTTCTTCCGTCTGGGAATCGATCCAGACCCGCCGTCTTTCTTTTCCTGAATTTTCATCGATACCCGCCTGCCGTTCCACCAGACGGTAAATATATTCCCCTTCCCGCCCGGAGTCGGTGCAGACATAAATTCTGGCTACATCTTCCCTGTTCAGCAGGCCGCTCACAATATCAAACTGTTTCTTCACCGAGGGAATTACTTCATATTTATACTCATTCGGAATAAAAGGCAGCGTTTTCAGCGTCCATCTTTTCAATTCCGGATCATAAGCATCGGGATAGCTCATGGTAACCAGATGGCCTACGCACCAAGTGACGATAGCCTGTTCTGATTCCATATATCCATCCCGATTGCTCATATTATATTTTAATGCTTTTGCAAACTCGCGGGCAACACTAGGTTTTTCCGCTATAAATAAATCCTTGCCCAAATTATACCTCTTTTACCAGGACTTATTTCTTTGTAATATAGCCCTGTGCTTTCAGCAGTTCTGCACATAAAACGGCTCCGCCTGCTGCGCCGCGTACCGTATTGTGGGAAAGTCCGATAAACTTCCAGTCATATACCGTATCTTCTCTCAGACGGCCGACGGAAACTCCCATGCCGTTTTCATAATCCACATCCATAGTAACCTGAGGACGGTTATCTTCTTCAAGATACTGAATGAACTGCTTCGGAGCGCTGGGAAGCTCCAGTTCCTGAGGCACGCCTTTGAAATTCACCAGCTTTTCGATTAACTGTTCCTTCGTAGGCTTTTTGTTGAACTTAACAAATACGGCTGCAGTATGTCCGTTCAGAACAGGCACACGGATACACTGGCAGGTAATTACAGGAGAGGTCGCGGGTACAATCACGCCGTCTTCGATCTTACCCCAGATACGAAGAGGTTCTTTTTCACTCTTTTCTTCTTCACCGCCGATATACGGGATGATATTTCCCACCATTTCAGGCCAGTCCTTGAAAGTTTTGCCCGCTCCGGAAATTGCCTGATATGTGGTTGCAACCACCTCCACAGGCTCGAATTCCTTCCATGCGGTGAGCACGGGCGCGTAGCTTTGAATGGAACAGTTGGGCTTAACAGCCACAAAGCCTCTTGTGGTTCCGAGACGCTTTTTCTGGAATTCAATAACCTGCATGTGCTCCGGATTGATTTCCGGCACCACCATGGGAACGTCGGGAGTCCAGCGATGAGCGCTGTTATTGGATACCACGGGAGTTTCCGTCTTCGCATACTCTTCTTCTATTTTCTTGATTTCTTCTTTGGTCATATCAACCGCACTGAAAACAAAATCCACCTCAGCGGCAACCTTTTCCACTTCGTTGACATTCATTACCGCTATTTTTTTCACTGCTTCCGGCATGGGGGCAGTCATCTTCCACCTGTCACCCACAGCCTCCTCATAGGTTTTACCCGCCGATCTGGGGCTTGCCGCAATTGTGGTCACCTCAAACCAGGGATGGTTTTCCAGCAGGGAACTAAAACGCTGCCCTACCATACCGGTTCCGCCTAAGATACCTACTTTCAGTTTCTCGCTCATCTTTTCTCTCCTCATCTTTCTTAAATATATATTCTAAATAAAGATAATTACAGAACCTGTTTCTCCAGCGGCTGTTTTAAAATGCCGGGCTGAAGCTCCCATTCTTCCTTCAGATATTCCTTATTGATCGCGATAACTTCCTTCATGGCATCCATCCCCGGAGCTCCCAGGGTCAACCGTTTTTCCACACAGGTTTTCAGGGAAACCGCCTCATAGATGTCCTCTTCAAAAACAGGACTGATTGTTTTGAGTTCTTCCAGGCTTAAGGCGTCAATGCTTGTGTTCTTCCCGATGCAGTAAAGGACAAGGCTGCCGATAATACCATGGGCATCCCGGAAGGGTACGCCTTTGCCTACCAGGTAGTCCGCTGCATCCGTGGCATTGGTAAATCCGTTCACGGCGCTTTTTTCCATAACAGCCTTATTAAAGCGCATCGTCTTTACCATTCCGTTAAAAAGAACCAGGCAGCTTTTTACCGTATCAATAGCGTCAAAGGTCATTTCCTTGTCTTCCTGCATGTCTTTATTATAAGCGAGAGGAATTCCCTTCATCGTTGTGAGCATGGAAATCAGCGCCCCGTAAACCCGCCCTGTCTTTCCGCGGGTCAGCTCCGCGATATCCGGGTTCTTCTTTTGAGGCATGATACTGCTTCCTGTGGAATAGGCGTCGTCGATCTCCACAAAATGATATTCATTGGAATTCCATGTGATAATCTCCTCGGAGAAACGGCTCAAATGCATCATTATAGTAGAAAGAGCGGATAACAGCTCTATGAGATAATCTCTGTCCGACACGGAATCCATACTGTTAAGCGTCGGTCCTTCAAAGCCAAGCAGAGAAGCCGTATAGCTTCTGTCCAGAGGATATGTGGTTCCCGCCAGGGCTCCCGCCCCCAGAGGGCAATAGTTCATTCTCATGAAAATATCCTTCATACGGAGCCGGTCTCTTTTAAACATTTCAAAATAAGCGCCCAGATGATGGGCCAGAGTGGTGGGCTGTGCCTTCTGCATATGAGTGAAACCGGGCATATAGGTTTCCATATTTTCTTCCATAAGACGGATCAGCGTCTCCAGGAGTTCCTTTAAATAAGCGTCCGTTTCCAGAATTTCCTGGCGCACATACAGCTTCATGTCCAGCGCCACCTGATCATTCCTGCTTCTTCCCGTATGCAGCTTCTTTCCCGCATCGCCGATACGTTCAATGAGATTCGCTTCCACAAAGCTGTGAATGTCTTCATATTCATCCGTAATAACAAGACTGCCTTCCTTCACATCCTCACGTATTCCGGTCAGCCCCTTCACTATGGCATCCTTTTCCGCCTGTGTAAGAATCCCCTGCTTCTCCAGCATCACCGCATGGGCAATGCTCCCTTCGATATCCTGCTCAAAAAAACGCCTGTCAAAATGTATTGATGCATTGAACTGATATGCCAGCTTGTCCGTTTCCTTCGTAAAACGTCCGCCCCAGAGCTGTGCCATAATATCCTCCATTCCGCCACAAATCCGGCCCTTTATTCGATAAAAAGTACCTCATAATTTCAATTTAAAAATGATAGTACCATAAAATGAACTTTATTGCAATAAAGTTTTCGTCTCCGTCCCCTCCGTTTTCAACATCTTTCGGACACACAGGATAAGAATAAGGCCGGAAATCAGGGTGGCTGAAACTACAAAGAGACTTTTTCCCCAAAGCCAGCTTTTCTCCCCTTCTAAAGACAAAACCACAGCTGTCAGGTTGGAAACCGCATGCACCAGAAACGCCGCCCCCAGCCCTCCGCATTTCTCATAGGCCGCTGCCAGCAGCAATCCCAGGCATACGGCGTAAAGGCCCTGCACCAGCTGAAGATGATATATTCCAAAAAGCACCGCTGTTATACCTGCCGCCAGAGCCGGTCCGCATTCCTTACGCAGTCTTCCGAATCCCAGTTCCCGGAAGACCAGCTCTGCAGCAAAGTGAATCAGTACACAGGATATCAGCAGCTGTTCCCACATTCGGCTGGCGTATATCATTTCCGCCCTTCCGTCATACATGCCGGATGTACTTTCCAGCCCCAACAGAATAAGCAGGCCGTTCAGCATAATACACACAGCTATTCCGGCAGGAATCAGCAGCCATCCATATCCCAGCGCCTTACCGCCGCTTCTCAGATTTTCCCAAAAGTCTCTTCCTCTGTACAGCCGTCCGCCCAGAAGCAATGTCACCGCCGCAGCTCCCGCCGCCACACCGGCCACCTCCAGCACAGAGAATCTCCGGGGACACAGCAGGGCCGCCGCCCCCATTACCCCCAAATACCATAAAACAGGCCAGAGCACTTTCCATCCAAGCTTCCATCCACGCATTCCCGCGCCCCCTCTCTCGCCAGCCACCTGTTTCCGCAGTCGTTATTATCCTGAATTTATTTTACCATTTTACGCCCTCCTCCACCACTAAAATAAATCCTTTTTACATAGTTCATACATTTCGGGAAAATCGGCAAAGCCATCAGTTTATGCCGGTATTCCCGAAAAAATACCGGCAAGGAACAAATTCCCGCCGGATTCATATGATATGTTATATAACTGTCCGGAACCGAATTGCCACCATGGGACCCGGTATTTTCTTTTCCGGCCAGATTGGAGGATTGACATGGAAGACATCATACTCTCATTGAAAAATATAGCTTTCTCCTATCACAGTCTGAACGGGGAAATCAAAGCACTCGACAACATATCCTTTTCGGTCCGAACCGGAGAATTCCTGGCCATCGTCGGTCCCAGCGGCTGTGGAAAATCTACGATTCTCTCCCTCATTGCCGGATTGCTTCAGCCTGAATCCGGCGATATTACTTTTTATACCAAAGATCCGCATGATAAAAAGCCGGGAATCGGCTACATGCTTCAGCATGATCATCTCTTCGAATGGAGGGATATTTATAAAAATGTCACACTCGGACTGGAAATCAACAAACAGCTGACCCCCGAAAAGAAGGAAAAGGTTCTTTCCATGGTAAATGACTATGGCCTTTCTCCTTTTCTTCATAAAAAACCAAGTGAGCTGTCCGGCGGTCTGAAGCAGCGTGCGGCTCTCGTCCGTACACTGGCCCTGGAGCCGGAAATCCTGCTTCTCGACGAACCCTTCAGCGCCCTTGACTACCAGACACGTCTCACGGTGTCCGCGGATATCTGCCGGATCATACGTTCCGCCGGGAAAACCGCAGTTTTAATTACCCACGACCTTTCGGAAGCCGTCAGCCTGGCGGATAGGGTTATTGTTCTCAGCAACCGTCCCGCACGGGTAAAAGCTGAAATCCCTATTCACCTCACCCTTAAAGATGATTCCCTGCTCGCTTCCAGAAACGCGCCGGAATTCAAGGATTATTTTAATCAGCTTTGGGAGGAACTGACAGATGAATCATAAAAAATCAACGAAAAACATGACCCCGGCAGAGCTTTCCGCCTCTGCCCAGGAACGCTTTGTAGCCGATCACAGGAAGCATCACCGAATGGTTACTTTTATGCGTTTCTTCATTCTTATTGTCTTTCTGGCTGTCTGGGAGCTGTGTGCCGATCTGAAAATCATTGACTCCTTCTTCTTTTCCAGCCCCAGCCGGGTTGCTGCCTGTTTTATTACTATGCTGCAAAAGAACTCCTTATTCATGCATATCGGCGTTACTTTATACGAAACCATACTCAGCTTTCTCCTGGTTTTTGCTTTCAGCATGATCTGCGCCACACTGCTGTGGTATTCCACGAAACTGACGGAAATCCTGGAGCCTTACCTCGTTGTCCTTAACAGCCTTCCCAAATCCGCTTTGGCGCCGCTGCTTATCGTATGGCTGGGAACCGGAATGAACACCATAATTGTCGCCGGTATCTCTGTGGCCATCTTCGGGGCTATCATCAATCTTTACACCGGCTTCCGTCAGGTGGACGAGGAAAAAATAAAGCTTATTTATACCCTTGGAGGCAACCGGAGAACCACCTTATTTAAAGTGGTCCTGCCCGGATCCGTTCCTATTATACTCAGCACGATGAAGGTAAATATCGGGCTGGCCCTTGTCGGCGTCATCATCGGTGAATTCCTGGCAGCCAGAAGGGGGCTTGGTTATCTGATCATTTATGGAAGCCAGGTTTTCCAGCTCAATATGGTGATTACATCCATTATCATCCTGTGTGTCATTGCCATGGCACTGTACCAGATCATCCAGTGGCTGGAGCATTGGTGCAAAAAGAGAATTTGAATACGGAAAAGGAAACGGTTCCCCATACATATACCAGGGAGCCGTTTCGTAAGTATTCTTTATCCGTGTTCACAGAAGTGCCTGCCGCACCCTCTCCTCCGATATCCATATCGGCACTTTTCTTTGCACTTTTTACTTCATTTTCTGCGGCAATATAGCGTTTTCCCCGATTCTTTGATATCCTTATTTTTATAATGAATCACACAGGGGGATTGCATATGGACAGTAAAAAATTAACCTTACTCACCGTCAGTTCTCTGGAGAAAATTTTTCCGGATGAACCTTTTCAACCGCAGGCTGAATATACCGGCGCCGACATGCTTCTTAATGAGCGTTTTTCCTTTCAGGCCGCCTATTGCTGGGAAGGCCCGCTCACCTTTAAAGCCGGGATCCAGTTGTCGGGAGCTTTGGCCGATGATGTTATTATAAGACAGGTAGGCCTGGCTCCCAGCGAACTTCCCATTTTTCCAGACGGGGATGATTTTGTGCTGCGGACCACACCCGGCCTTTATCCGGATCCCCTTTATTCCGGCATATCGGATATCACTCTGCTGCCGGGGCAATGGAGGAGCCTCTGGATCACCGTTCCTGCGGAATGTTCCCTGCCTTCCGGTTCCTACGATCTTACAATCACCTTTACCGAAGAAGACGGCACAGTCCTTAACAGCTGTACTTTTGTTCTGGAACGCCTGAATGCCCGCCTTCCGGAGCAGACTCTCATCCATACGGAATGGTTTCATACGGATTGTATTGCAGACTGGTATAAGGTTCCTGTTTTCAGTGAAAAATACTGGGAGCTTACCTCCGGATATATGGAGGCCGCCGCATGTTATGGAGTCAACATGATTCTGACGCCTCTTTTCACACCGCCTCTGGATACCGCTCCGGGGGGAGAACGCACTACGGTGCAGCTTATCGACGTATATCAGGAAGAGAACGGTTATACCTTTTCCTTTGAAAAATTGGAACGCTGGCTGGAGCTTTGTGAACGCTGCCACATCCGCTATCTTGAATTTTCTCATTTATTTACCCAGTGGGGAGCCGGACATGCCCCTAAGATCATGGCCTGGGAAGGCTCTCCGGCAAATGGGAAAAAAGAGGGCTGCAGGCAGATATTCGGCTGGGATACCGATGCGGCGAGTGACGAATACCGGGAATTTCTGGAAGCTTTCCTGCCGCGCCTCATGGACTTCATCCGCACCCATAAGCTGCAGGATCGCTGCTATTTCCATGTTTCCGATGAACCGAGCAAGGAGCATATTCCCGCATACCTGTATGCCAAGAAGCTTCTGGAATCACAGATCGATGGCCTTCCTATCATGGATGCCCTGTCCGATTATGAATTCTATGAACAGGGCCTGGTAGGGGTGCCTGTTTGCAGCAATGACCATATCCGGCCTTTTCTTGAAAACCATGTGCCGGGCCTGTGGACCTATTACTGCTGCGGCCAGTTTCGTGAGGTGTCAAACCGCTTCTTCTGCATGCCCTCCCAAAGGAACCGTATTCTGGGCGTGCAGCTTTATAAATATCAGATCCACGGATTTCTGCAATGGGGATTTAACTTCTGGAATTCCATGCTTTCCCGTTATCCCATCAATCCCTATTGTGTGACCGATGCCGCCTGCGCATTCCCTTCGGGAGATGCATTCCTTGTATATCCGGGAGAAGACGGCCCGATCGCATCCATACGTGCGGAGGTCCTGATGGAAGGACTGCAGGATATGAGGGTCCTGCAGCTGCTGGAACAGCTGACGGACAGGGAAACCGTTCTCGCTCTTTTGGAGGAGGGCCTGGAGGCTCCCATTACCTTCAACAGCTATCCTCATGAGGCCGACTGGCTGCTCTCTCTGCGCGAAAAATGCAATAGAAAAATAGCCCGCCTGGTTTCAGAAGGACAGTTTCATTAATCCTTGTTGCTTTTTCTCAAAAAAATGTTTATTATAGTAACAGACAAACGATAAAGGAGGCCTGAAAATGTTATCTTTCATATTATCTATTGTATATGGTGCGATTGCCGGCTGGATAGCCAGTAAGATCATGAATACGCAGGGCGGAACCCTGCGCAATATCATTACGGGAATTGTAGGAGGAATGATCGGAAGTTTTCTGTTCCGCCTGGTCGGCTTTTATGCCAGCGGCTTCTTCGCCAACCTGATTGTTTCCGTAATCGGTGCATGTATTTTCATTTTTGTCGGCAAGAAATTATTCGGCCGGAGTTAAGCTTACAGCTCCTGACGTATCCGGACTGCCGCACATACAGGCAGGCCGCTGTCCCGGAAAAGGACAGCGGCCTGTCTGTATTTTTATTATTTTAAAACATCTGATTTCACATATCCGGTCTGTCCGTTGAACTTAACCCTTGTCCAGCCGTCTGCCTGTTTCATGAGTATTTCCAGCTTTTCGCCGGAATAGCATACTCCTATTCTTTCGGCATTTTCATTTGCGCTCTTTCTGACATTCACTGTTTCCGACACCGTAAATTCCCCGCTGTTGGGAACATTAACAGATGTGGATGCCGGCTGGGAAGGCGTCTGGGCCGACTGGGAAGCTTCCGGCTCCGATTTGCTTTCACTTTCCTGTGCCGCCGCGCTTTCCGTTGGAGCCTCCGTACTTTCCGGACTATTCTCCTTTTCATTCAGCGCTTCACCGACCGCTACCATCATATCATTCAGATAGTTTGACAGATATTGGGAAAGCTCCTCATCCCCTGCCAGTATCTCTGCGGATTCGTTCCTGATGCGATCATACAGAGCCGCCACATCCTCCTGCGCCGTTACCTCATTGGCATAGGCCGCTTCATCCGGATTGTGCTCCCAGTCCCGGATATAATACCTGCCTTCCTCATTACGGCTTACATAGAATGGTGTCAGGCCCGGTACCAGAGTATCGAAACCAACGAATTTAACGTCATAGCAGGCATATACCACATAACTGTCCGCATCCAGGCCAGGCTTGGTATAGCATACAATATTATTATATGACTCAATATGAGAACCGTTTTCCTGCATACGGAGCAGTTCCTTGTCCTCCGCATAATCCAGCAGCGTTTTTAACGTATCCATATCATCCGACTGCAGCGCCTGGTGATACTTTAAAATCAGATCATTGACCTCCGGATATTCATTTTCCAGCAAAGGAGACACCGTGCTATCCTGCTCTTCTCCGGTCTGCTCCGGAATGGTCTCCGCCGAAGCCTGCGTTTCGCCCGCATCCTTCTGCGCTTTTCCTCTTCCCATTCCCCAGCCCACCAGAACACCGGTTCCTGCAACTACTATCAGCAGCACCGCAAGAGCTGCCGACATCGCCTTATTCTTCTTTATCCATCTCACCGCAAGCGTCGGATACATGGCAATTCCATGATTGCGGCTTCCTTTTTTCCTTCTATGATTCCCTGACGTTTTTCTATTATTTTCCATATCTGTTAATCCTTCGTATGTTCCGGGCTGTCCCCGGGCAGCAGCAAATTTATCACGTACAGTTAATCATAGCATATGCCGTATTCATTGTCCATATAAGGAAAGCTTAAGATATTATGAAGGTTTCTTTATGGCTGAAATCCGTTTTTTTCTCCTTTTCCATCCGGTAAGCCGTCAAAAATTACAGTCCCGTCTTTTCCGCAATAAATCTGCGCGCCCTGATGGCATATTCCAACGGATTGGCCTTCGCAGGATCCTGCTCCGCCTCCACCAGCATATAGCCCTCGTAGCCCGTATCCTCCAGGACTTTGAAAATCGGGTCAAAATCAATGCAGCCGTCGCCGGGTATCGTGAAGGCGCCGAGGCGGACGCCGTCCAGAAAGCTTAACTTCTCCCGTTTTACCTTCTCCACGATTTCAGGACGGATATCCTTTAAGTGTACATGCCGGATTCTGCCCGCATATTTTCGTACCATCTCCAGAGGATCGGCTCCGCAGTAGGTAAAATGTCCCGTATCATATAAAAGGCTGACATACGCCGGATCTGTATTTTCCATCATCCGTTCCACTTCATCCGGATTCTGCACCACCGTTCCCATATGGTGATGGAAGGTGAGGGAAATTCCGTATTCCTCCTTCGCTATTTTTCCGAGTCTGTTCATTCCGCTGCAGAAGATGTCCCATTCTTCATCATTCATCACATATTTATGTCCGAATACGGGTACATCCTGCTGCCCCTGTACGCTGTGGCTCTGTTCGGATGCACCGATGATTTTGGCGCCCATTTCCTTTAAAAAAGTGAGCTGCGCACGAAATTCCTTTTCCACCTCTTCAAAGGGTTTGGTAATCAGATAGCAGGAAAACCACTGGTTGCATATTTCCATTCCCCGCAGCTGCAGCGCCTTTTTCAGCATCTCGGGATCCCGTGGATATTTGTTTCCCACCTCCGAACCGGTATAGCCTGCCAGTGCCATTTCACTCACGCACTGTTCAAAGGTATTTTCTTTTCCCAGATCCGGCAGATCATCATTTGTCCACGCGATCGGGGCAATCCCCAGCTTTACTTTATTTTTATCAAACATCTCTTTTCCTCCGGTTGAAAATCATATGCATCATCACATGATTTCTGAGATTTTAACAGGTCTGTGTTCTTCCCAGGATTTTTTTGCCGCCAGTCCCATGAGTACGGGCTTGAGGCCGTCCATAACGCCTAAAGGGGTTTCCGTATCATTGACAATCGCATCAATAAAAGCCGCGATTTCCTTGCCATAGGCATCCATGTATCTGTCCAGGAAGAAAAACAGGGGCTTTTCTCCCGTCACGCCGTCCGAATTGCTGATCTGTACGCTGGACTGGCTGTCGTTGCCGATGGCCGCCATCCCTTCGGAACCAAACACCTCAGCCCGCTGATCGTATCCGTATACCGCTTTTCTGCAGTTGTCAATCACCGCAATAGCGCCATTTTCCATCTGAAGTGTGATAACCGCAGTATCCACATCGCCGGCTTCCCCGATTTTGGGATCCACCAGATTGGCGGCCTGCACATAAACCTCCTCAGCGTCACATCCCGCAAGGAAACGCGCCATATCAAAATCATGGATCGTCATATCCAGGAACATGCCGCCGGAAACCTTCACATAATCAATTCCGGGCGGTTCCGGATCACGGGATGTGATTTTGATGATCTCGGGCCTGCCGATCCTGCCTTCTGCCACTGCACGCTGTACCGCTTCAAAATTATGATCAAACCTCCGGTTAAAACCAACCTGGTATTTCACTTTCGTTCCTTCCAGCGCGGCTGCCACCTCTTTGATTTTTTCCACATCATGATCGATGGGTTTTTCACAGAATACATGCTTGCCTGCCCGGATTGCCTCCAGGGAAATGGGGGAGTGTGTATCCGTTGAAGAGCAGATCAGTACCGCATCGATTTCGGGATCGCGGATGATCTCCTCATAATCTTTCGTTGTATGCTGCACGCCCATTCCTTTGGCCCAGGCCGCAGTCTCTTCATCCATGAACGGATCCGCCACTGTCTTGATGACGGCATCCCTGACTCTCGTACTGATACTTGTGATATGTACCTTTCCGATTCTTCCCGCTCCGATAATCCCTACCTTTACCATATTCTTATTCTCCTTCATAGATTTTTTTATAAATATCCATCACGGCCTGGCGATCCGGCTGCCGCATCGTATTCTGGGGACTGCCGCTGTCCATGGCATCCTGTGCCATTTTTTCTATCTGTGAATAAAAAGCTTCTCTGTCGATTCCGTATTCCTGCAGAGTCGGTATCTCCAGCCCGGTTATCATTTCCTGTACTGCAGCAAGGAACCTGCTGCCCGCCTCTGCGTCCGGGTCACTCTCCTTTGCCGCGCCAACCGCTCTGCCAAGCTCCGCGAACCTGCTTACCGCGCCTTCCAGCGCAAAGGACAGACACTCTTTCATGAGCATGGCATTGGACAGCCCGTGAGCCACATGGAAAAGAGCACCTATCGGGCGGCTCATGCCATGAATGATAGTCACGGACGAATTATTAAATGCAATTCCCGCTTCCAGGGCCGCCACGGACATCTGGATCCGGGCCTCCTCATTTTTCCCGTCATGATAAACGGCAGGAAGAAATTTAAAAATACGTTTTACCGCGGAGAGTGCAAAGGTATCCGACAGCGTCTGGGCCTTCCTGGAGGTATATGCTTCTATTGCATGGCACAGGGCATCCAGACCGGTTGCCGCGGTGATTTTGGGAGGCGCGGTCATGGTGAACTGAGGATCGATGACCGCAAGCTTCGGCATCAGAACGGCCCCCTTCAAAAGCATTTTGATATCCTTTTTGGTATCTGTTATAATCGTGAACTGGGTCGCTTCGGAGCCCGTGCCTGCCGTAGTCGGGATGGCTGCCATGGGCGGCACCGGCACATCAATTATCTTACCCATATAATCGGAAATGCTTCCGCCATTTTTTACAAGGGACGCAATTGCCTTCATCGAATCAATCGGACTTCCTCCTCCGAGGGCGACAAGGAAATCACAGCCGTTATCCTGATATATCTTAAGTCCGTTTTCTATCATGGTGTCTGTCGGCTCTCCCGTGATTTCATCATAAACTACACAGCCAATCCCCTGTCCGGCCAACGCCGCTTCAAGTCTGGCACAATTTCCCAGCTGCACCATCACCTTGTCCGTTACCACCAGAGCCTTTTTTCCCATCTCCTTCAAAGCCGCGCCGGCGGCATCCAACGCTCCTGCACCGGAAATAATGCGTCCCGGCACGATAAATTCTCTCGCCATTTTCTTCTCCTTTTCTCCTCTTTTTCCATGCAGCATCTGTCAGATTTGGGCATCATGCAGCCAGGTATACTTTTCATCCTCACAGCGATCCGTCTGCAGCCATGGATTTCCCTCCAGATGACGGATCATCCAGCAGGTATACATCTGAAAGCCCGGCGCCACGGCCTGGGGATGCAGCTCCCCTCCCGGTATGGCGGAAAAACTCCCGTCCGTACTCTTAAACACCTGATCTCCCACAAAGCTGGCACCGAACCCTTCGGGCCGGTCAAACAGGAAATAATAGGTTTCCGGCTGCGGATGCCTGTGCGGCAGATAACCGGACCAGTTGCCCCTGTCATTGAGCACCTCTCCCAGCACCATATTGGACCAGGGTGCGATGTCATGGTCGAAGATCGTATTGACACGCCTTTGGGCCACATTCCCGAATTTACCCACGCAGGAATATTTCCAGGGCGCATCCTCCGGGCGGTAAAGCACGGCTGCGAATTCTGTTTCGTTTTTAGTACACTGTACGAGGATTTCACTGTCCTCCTCCGCTTTTACGGCGGCTTCGGCTTCCGTACAGATATGCAGGCACCATGGCCCCTGTGTGAATACATCCTTTCTGGATACCGATGTTTCTTTTCCGTCCCAGCAAAACCGGATTTTTCCCGAAAGCAGAAGGATTGCCGTTTCCTCTCCTTTTCTCAGGAAGCTTCTCTCTTCCCCCTTTTTCATCCGGTAAACGCGGATATCCATCCTCATTTCGCTGTATTCATTGTCATAAGTCGTCAGAATTTTTTCCCCGTTCTCATCGAACACAGGATATCCGAATACTTTTCCCATCCTTCTTCCTCCCGTTTTTAATAGGCACGCGCTTCCCTGCGTCCCTGCATGACATCTTCACAGGCCTTCCTGACACTGTCCTTTTCGGAAACCTGCGCTATTCCTACGTTCCACCAGGATTCATAGCCATCCGTCATAGTCTTGGGAAGCACCTTCAAATCAAACAGACACGCAATGCTCTCCCTTTTAGCGTCAAGGAGGGCTGCCTCCAGTTCTTCCGCCGTTGTGCAGGTATAGGTTTTAAGGCCGTACCCCTCTCCGATCTTCGCATAATCCACATAGATTAAATCACCCGCCGGTTTTCTGCCGTCCGTATAGCGGAATTCCGTCGCCAGGCTTCCGATTCCGTTGTTCATCTCCAGATTGTTGATGCAGCCGAAGCCGCAGTTGTCAAATATCAGGATGTTTACCTTTTTGCGTTCCTGCATGATCGTCATAATTTCCGAATGCATCATCTGAAAGCTGGAATCCCCTGCCACACAATACACCTCGCAATCCGGTTCCGCAAACTTGACGCCGAGGGTCGCCGCCACCTCATAGCCCATGCAGGAATAACCATATTCCGCATGATAGCCGCCCCTTTTATCCGTCCTCCACATGCGCTGCATGCAGCTGGGAAGGGAACCGCCTGCCGTAATGACCGTCGCATCCGGCTCCACAAGGCGGTTCAGCACAGCCAGAGCGGCAGTCTGTGTGATGCGCCCTTTTGTCAGTTCCACAAATTCCGGTATCGTACGAGGATCCCGTGCGTGAATCAGCGGTTCAAAGGATTCACCGGTATATGTAATCTCTCCCAGACGCTTAAGCTCTGCATCCCAGGCTTCCTTCGCCGCTTCTATTTCCCCTCTGTAGGCGGATATATACCCGCGTCCGCGCAGCTTTTCCGCCAGAGCCTCCAGTGTCGCTTTCGCATCCCCCACCGCCTTTACGGCATCCATCTTATAAGCGTGGAACCGGCAGTTATTAATCGTCAGGAACCGGACATCCTCCCTGCCGAACAGACGCTTGGAGCCGGTCGTGAAATCCGACAGCCTGGAACCGATCGCCAGAACCACATCGGCATCCTTTGCAATCACATTGGAAGCGAGAGTCCCCGTCACGCCAATTCCTCCCAGACAGTACGGATGGCTGGATCGGCAGGCACTCTTCCCCGCCTGTGTCTCTCCGAAGGGGATTTTAAACTCTTCGCAGAAGCTCTCCACAGCCTCTCCTGCCTGGGAATATTTTACTCCGCCTCCCACAATGATAAGAGGTTTCTCTGCCCGGGATAAGATCTCCGCCAAATCTTCCAGTTCTTCTTCCACCGCAGCAGGACGGGTAATCCGATGCACACGCTTCCGGAAAAAATAGGCCGGATAATCATAGGCCTCCCCTTCCACATCCTGCGGCAGCGCAATACAGCAGGCTCCTGTCTCCGCCGGATCCGTAAGCACCCTCATTGCGCTGATCAGGGCCGGCATAACCTGCTCCGGCCTTGTGATCCTGTCCCAATATTTACATACCGGTTTAAAAGCATCGTTTGTCGACACCGCAAGGCTGCCGCTTACCTCCAACTGCTGCAGGACCGGATCCGGCTGTCTGGAAGCGAAGGTATCCGCAGGGAATACAAGCAGCGGGATATTATTGACCGTAGCCGTGGCACAGGCCGTCACCATATTCGCAGCCCCCGGCCCCACGGAGGACGCACACGCGATGATCCGCTTTCTGTTGCTCTGTTTGGCGAATGCGATTGCCGCATGGCACATGCCCTGCTCATTTCTTCCCTGCATCACGCGCAGGGAACCGGGATTGGTATCCAGCGCTTCCCCCAGTCCCACCGCAATTCCATGTCCGAAAATAGTAAAAAAGCCTTCCACAAATTTTGTTTCTTCCTGATCCATCAGCACATACTGCTGATCCAGAAACCTCACGATTGCCTGGGCAACCGTCAATCTTATTGTTTTTTCCATAGTCTGCTGTCTCCTTTTTGAGGCATAATTATTATACTCTGACAATCATTTCTCCATATAGTTCCTTTTCTTCCTGAATAAATGCCCGGACCTCCTCCGGTCCCGGCAGAGCGTCGGAACAGTTGTTGCTTCTCACCATCATGGATGCTTCTGCAGAACCAAATTCAAGACAATCGATAAGCTCCCAGCCCTGATACAGTCCATATAAGAATCCGGAGCCATATCCGTCACCGCCGCCAAAGCCTTTCCTGGCTGTTACCGGGAAGGGTTTGACGGAGTATTTCTCCCCGTCTGCCGTATATGCGGTGGAGCCCTTCATGCCGTGCTTGATAACCACAATTTTCGCCCTGCAGCCCTGCCAGTACCTGGCGGACTCTTCGTCTGTCATGCCGGGACATATCAGCTTTTCCGTCAGGTCAAATTCTTCCCTGGAACCCATAATAATGTCTGCTTCCCTGGCCGCCATAGAATAATAGATGGAGATTTCGTCGCTGTTTTTCCAGTTATATGCCCGGTAATCAATATCGAAAATGATTCGGGTATTGTTCTTTTTTGCCAGCATCAGCGCCTTGAGCGCAGCCTCACGGGACGGGCTTTCGGAAAGGGAGGTGCCCGAAATAAGAATCGCCTTTGCCTGCCGGATATACTCTTCATCAATATCCTCCACAGATAGCTGAAGATCCGCGATTTTGTTGCGGTACATAAGAATATTGCTCTCCTTCGGCGATAGCATTTCCGTAAAGGTGAGGCCGAGGTTCTCTCCGTTTCTGCAGCGGGTGATGCGGGATGTATCGATTCCCTGTTCTTCAAAATAATCCACCACAAAATCTCCGAACTGGTCATCGGAAACCCTGGCAAAAAAACCGGCCTTCAGTCCATGTCTTGTCACACCGACCGCAATATTGGCCGGCGACCCTCCGACAAACATTTCAAACATATGCACCTTCTTCAAAGGCTTGAACTCTTCCTTTACCTGTTCATTGTAGGCCGGATTAAAATCAATGGCTATCCTGCCCAGAAGAATGATATCAAGCGGTCTTTTCTGATCGAAATCCACATACTTCATTCTATGCTCTCCTCTCACGGTTTGCGTGCTTTTATGTGTCTGTGTGTGTTTTTCTCTTTCCTGATTATGTTCTTATAGTATCACACGCATTATGTGTCTGCAATATTGTTTGTATTTTTTCCTGATTTTCCATGTTACTCACAAACATTCGGGATTTATTTTGTCAATATTTACATATTAGCTTTGCGTGCCTTTATGTAAAATAGCACGTAAAACAAAAAAACTGCTTCACTCATATTACCCCAATTTATACCTCGGTCTGTTTTTTAACAATTTAAAAAAGCTCTGAGTAATTATCAATCATGGCAATCCATGATTCATAGCTGCTCAGAGCATCGGCTCCCTTCGAGGGTCATATCAATTAAAGATTATATTTTGTTTTGATCCTTATTTCCGTATACATGTACTCTTCCGCCGGTTCCTTATCCCAGCGCAGCTTGTCCGCCAGAAGGGAAACCGCCCTGTAGCCCTGCAGGTAGCCTTCCTGGTCGAGAAGGAAATCCACAACACCTTCCTGCAGATATCGTTCATTCTTCGGCGTAAGGTCATAGATAATCACATAGGGGCGGGTTTCCGGCCCTAACCGCTCAAATGCACGCTTTACTCCCTCCTGCCCGCCGGAAGCCACAAAAATTCCGCCCAGATCCGGGTATGCATTCATAGCGTCGACTATGATTTTTTCAACCTCCTGTGTATGGTCAAAGCTGCTCTGCACGCCTATCAGCCCGATATCCGGGAAGCTGTTTTTCAGTTCCTCCACGAATCCGTCCATCCTGCGGCTGCCGGCTCCGTTGGAAAAATATCCGGTAATCCCCAGCACCCTTCCTTTTCCATGCATCATAAGCCCCATAAGCCCCGCGGCTGTCCTGCCGCTTTTCCAATTATCTATCCCGACAAAGCACACGCGTTCTGTTCCTACAATATCGGAATTAAAGGTAACAAGGGGAATCTTCCTTTCACTGACAAGACGGTTCAGACGGAGCCGTATGCCGTCGCTGTCCACCGGCATCAGCGCCAGGGCGTCAATCCCTTCCCGTTCCAGTTCATCAATCGCCGCAAGCTGCTCTGCCTCATCAACGGTAGCACTCTCCTTCACGCACACCCTGATTCCCTGTTTTTCAAGCTTTGCACTGATTTCCGAAATTCCCCGGTTCACTTCTATCATAAAGGAGGAATGACATAGCTGCGTAATCACACCAATTGTTTTGGCCTGTCCGGGAATACCGGTCTGTTCCCCCGCTGCTCTTTTCTTTCTGTGCTTCGGAACATATCCCAGTTCATCCGCAATCTGACTGATCCTGGCCGCAGTTTCTTCGCTGACCCTGCCGCGTCCGTTTATCGCCCTGTCCACAGTTCCTCTGGACACCCCTGCCAGTTCTGCAATCCGCTGTATTGTTCCTGCCATACCCGCCTCCAAATTTATGCGTTCCGATCCGGCAACGCTCTTATTTATAACTGATTATATCCTGTTTTCCGGCTCTCTGCAATTCTTACCTTTATGGATAAACCGATTATACATCTTTTCCGCTGCTGTTCGTTCCCGCCTTTTGACACCGGAGCACTTATCTGCGGCGTATATTTTTATAATTGATTACTTCTCTTCTGTTCCGAATCCTTCAGAAATATCTTTCCCTCTCTTATCTTAACAGAAAATTCGTTGAACATGTTTTCAGAAGAATTGCCCGTCATGACAGTAAAGTCACCGTTATGCAGGCCATATTTCATCCCCTGGTTATAATACTGAAAGGAAGCAGCCGGAAGCGTTATACAGACCTTCTCCTTTTCACCTGCCTTCAAGGTAACTCTGCGATATGCTTTCAGTTCTTTAACAGGCATAACCACATCGCAGTTTCTGCCGGACACGTAAACCTGTACCACCTCCGTGCCATCATAATGTCCCGTATTTTCCAGCACAAAGGAAATTAGTATCTCACCTTCCTTTATGCACCGTGAAAAGCTGCCGAAACCAAATGTGGTATAGCTTAATCCATAACCAAAAGGATAGAAAGGATTCCCGTCATTCTCATTATAGTGATACCCCCGTCCGGACGGCTTATGTGCATAAAACAGAGGAAGCTGTCCAACATTCTTGGGAACCGAAACAGGAATCTTTCCCGAAGGGGAATAATCTCCAAACAAAATTTCGCAGATCGCCTGTGCCCCTTGTTCTCCCGGATACCATGCCTCCAGGACAGCCGATGCCGAATTGATCCAGCCTGTCATATCCACAGGAGAACCATTCAGCAGAATAACCGCTGAATTTCTATTGGTATGGAACATCTTACGGATATCCTCTTCCTGATTTCCGAAAACCGATGCTTCTGCTTTATCTACGATCAGTCCGCCGCCGTCCACCTGCTGTACCATGGCGTCCGAAGGAAGACAAATATTACACCGATCCAGTCCTTCCCCTTCGATAATGGTTGTAAAATAGAGCGTCGCCGAACAGCCCTTTGCCAGCTCTTCATCGAAATCCGGTGAATATACAACCTCTGTATCTTCTCCCAGATATTCTTTGAGAAACTGAAGGGGTGTTTTCGCATCCTGCGCCTCCCATCTGCGTTTATATGGCCCGGAATAGTTTCTGCCCAAAGGCACCTCAGCCGCACTCGCCCCAAAAACACCGACCCTGCAGGTTCTGTTTCTGTCAAAGGGGAGGACGTTTTCATTTTTGAAAAGGATAATGGATTCTCTCGCTGCTTCCAGTGCTGTCTTCTTATGGGCTTCACAGCGGACTATTTTCTCCGCTTCCTTTTCGTCTCCAAAAGGCTGTTCAAACAGACCGATCTCAAACTTCACTGTCAGGACATGATATACCGCCTTATCGACATCCTCATGACTCAGTATTTTTTCTTTGACCGCCTTTTTCAGAAGAGAAAAACCTGATGCAGCCGGTAAATTCACATCCAGTCCTGCCTTGACACATAGCGCTGCCGCCTGATATTCTTCCTCTGTCATATGGTGAGAGCTGCATACACCTTCCACGCCTTTATAATCCGAAACCACAAACCCGGGGAACTTCCATTCTTCTCTCAGAATATCCGTAAGCAGCTCCCGGCTGCAGGAACAGGGGACCCCATTCCAGCTGTTATATGCGGCCATAACAGAAAGAGCATCTCCTTCTTTGATACACTTTTCGAACGGAGGAAGATAAACCTCACGCATAACCCGTTCCGAAGAATCGGAGGAATTGGAATCCCTGCCTCCATAGGAATAATTATCCGCATAGTGTTTTAATGTCGCAATCACACCATTCTTCCGGATTCCCTTACACATGGCGGCTCCCATATTGGAAGAAAGAAGAACATCCTCTCCAAAGGTTTCCATCAGTCTTCCCCATCGGCAGTCCCTCGCAATATTTACCACAGGAGAAAGCACCTGCCTCACACCTACCGCCACACATTCCTTTCCGATGATCTCCTCTATTTCCTGTACCAGTTCATCATCAAAGCTGGATGCCATGCCAATCGGCTGCGGAAACATTGTCGCCATTCCCCACTGTGCTCCATGCAGAGCCTCCTCATGAATAAGCGGGGGAATCCCATGAGGCTGAGCCTCGATACTGGCACGTATATCCTGATTGATCCGCGCGGCAACCTCCGACGGCGCAGCAGGTTCCTTCCTTTTCCAATGCATGAAATGACCTGCACTTCTGTAATTTCCATACAATGGATTCCTGCATTGATCATAAGTTTCATCGATATCAAATATCATGCAGCCTGACAATTGATATAACTTTTCCTCCATGGACATTTGTTTCAGAAGCTCTTTTGCTTTTTTAGCCGACGATGCACTGATCTCTTTCATATTTCCCCTCCTGTAAAATATGCCAAACCATAATGAGTTCGGTAATTTCACTTCCTCTGATTTTCCTGTTTTCCATCCGCCCGCAAGTCCAGGGGATGCTTTTCCACTTCTTACTTCATTATAATAATATGTTTAAATAAATTATAATGCCTGCTTATGATACATTCTGAAGCTCCTCATCTGCACATGCTTTCCGCCGTCAGTCTCTTTACTGCCGCGCTCTTTTCTGTTGCGCCGAAAGTAATGACTGAGACAGTATTACCTGCTCCTTTCCCGTTATTTACACGTGTAAATTATATGCATAAAAAAAAGAAACTATATTAAGTTTTTAGTTTTATTATATGCTTGGATTATAAAATACACGTGTTAAAAAGTCAATATACTATCTATTAACTTATCTAATAACTTCTATAAAAATTTCCTGAAGAATACTCCCCCATCTCTCCGTAAACGTTGTTCCACACTTCCTGGCCCTGATGTCCGGCTGCTGTTCCCTGCACGTGCCTTTAAATGCGGTACTTAATTTTGCAGCCTTTGCCAACTTTAGTACCGCTTCATTTTAGCAGAGCAAAAACGAGCCCGCGCAGGAAATCGGGGAACCAGGACGCATAGTACAAACCCTGCGGATGGAGGGGAAAGAGGTTCCTATCTTTACAGATGCTCTTTGCAGGATATTTGGGTTACTTCCATCTTAAAAATAAGAACGGCATCGAGCATATCTTCTGAAAATTCCCAGTTGCTTTTTCCGGTGTTGTGCAGCATGATTGTCTGCAGAGCTGATTTCTTAGATTCCCGATCTTCCACAAAATCAATGTTTCCGGTTCCTATTACGCTGAGAAAACCGGCAGAATATTGGCAGGCTTTTTCCCCTTCATGCAGATGGTAATTGGTGTCCAGTTCAAAGCCGGCAGAATGGGTTCTGGATATCAGATCTACCTTTCTTCCTTCTTTGGCACTGTGAAAATAGAAGATCCTTTTTTCCTCTTCTTCTGTATAGCCGAAATTCATGGGAACGATATATACCTCTCCTTCATCATAAAAACCAAGACGGCAGCAATGACTGGCCTCAATCGCTTCCCTGATTTTTCCGGCATCGGTTACCTCTCTGTCTTTTCTTCTCATATCTTTTCTCCTCAATTCGTTTCCTTTTTCCATATCCCATTTACTTATCCTGGGAACTGCAGATCAATATCTGTTTTCTATAATAAAGGGAATATTGAGGGGATGCAAGGGTATAGATAAAACGTAAGTGTCATTCTCCTATAAAATATTCCCATTCTCTGTCATAATCGCAATGAAACCAATAGCTCACCTTTCCACTTTCTCCGGAATAAGCCATGGACCACTGTGTTGTCCACTCTCCTTCCGGCTGTGATACCTTGATAAGTTCCTCCTTAACCTGCTGCCAGGTCAATACCCCATTGTTCGCATCATAGGCGGAACAGAGGCTTTCATAACGTCTCTGTGAGCTTTCCCCTCCTGAGGAACTGTCTTTTCCCGCAAGATTAAAATTGGTGACGCAGGGAGATTCCACAGGCAGCATCCTGCCATTCACAAATTCCAGTACTACCGATTTCCCGGAAGCATCAGAAACAGCAAGATGATGGCTGATACCGCCGGATGCATAAATGTCGTATTGCTCAAGAATTTCAATTGCCTCCTCCACTGTGGCCGCCTTATTCAAAATCAGCCTTGTTGCATTCGTAATTGTCAAATCAGTTTTGTCGGTATCAATCGTTTCCATGCCGCCCTCATTAACTTCCAGATCTGCGACACACAGACCGGCTTCGTTAACACCGTCCATAGGAACATAGAGAGCTGCAATTGCCAGCATTTTATTGATAAAGTTATCCGGCCTTGTTTCCATGCTGCCCGTAATGTTCTTAAAATCACAAGTAGCAATTGATGCATAACCATCCTCCGGGATACATTTGACAATAATCGGCACTGAACCATTCCAGTCAAAGTTTCTTCCCCAGACATGACCTCCATTTTCATCTTCTGCTGATATCATACTGCAGGCCGGACCGACTTCTTCAATTTCTATCTGGTAAAATCCTTTCGAAATACACTTTGTCAGAAAAGCTTCTACCTCTTTATCCGAAGCCGCCCCTCCGCTCTCCAGAAACTCCTCAAAATGATAATCCCCTTTTACCTCCATATAATATAAGGGAAATTCATCAGATTCCTTACGGATAGTACCGATAATTCCCAATTCCTCCCGAAAGAGAACCCCTGCACCCACTGCTGCAAGGAGCAGCAATGCCAGGATTACGCAAAGTCCTGTACGTAAAATCTTTCTTCGTTTCTTTTCTTTCTGCATCATTCTTCTCTCCGCATTTCCCGGCCTTGGCCTGAATTTTAATCCTTTAGCTTACCCCACAGTATATCTCAGCCGGCTTTCATTCTCAATGTGTCGGCAGGCAGGATGCGGAAACAGGACGGTAACCTGCAAAAAAAGGACGGCAAGCTGCCGCCCTTACGAAACGATTACGAATGGTATCTCTTTCTCAAGCTGTCATTTAACTTGTCTGCCGTTTTCTTATCCTGATAATAAGCTACAGCAAGTACTGCCGCATATACGCCTAAAATCAACAGTACAAAAACAGCAACCTCCAACGGCTTATCGATATTAACCCAGTCCCATTTTGAAGCAAAAAATAAAACAATCGCGACCTCCAAAGGGATATGGATACAGAAGCGTACCGCCATCTGTTTTTTACCAAGCTCTTTCCCTGACGCAAATATTAAAAAAGACAGATCACAAAACAGCGCCAGCAGCAGAATCCCTCCTATATCCCCGACAGAAAGGACGGTATCCGGATATAACAGCCGGCAGGATATATACATAGCCATGGTTACGCCTGTGGTAATTACAAAAAAAGAGTGAAACATTGTTTTCAGCAAATCTTTTATCGGCACTTTCGCTTCCTCCTAAATTCCCAGACGCTTTTTTAAGCTGCCTACATATTGTCTTGAGATGATAACCCGCTCTCCATTATCAAGTACAGCTTCGAATCTACCGTTTAAAGCAGGATTGAGTGATTTAATTTTGCTCAAATTCAGCATTACAGATTTGGATACTCTCAGCAAATCGCTGCCGGTTAAGCATTCTTCCAATTCATAAAGCTTTTGCTTTAATTCATATACCGCATCCCTGCAGTAAAGAAAGGTTTTATTTTCAACCACTTCTATATAGTAAGCATCATGAGTTCCGATACGGTGAATTTGATTTCCGCTGTATGCTACAAGACCATCCTGTGCTTTCAATAATGCAAGTGCACGGAGAAGCTCCGGTGTCATCTCACGGCATCTGAATATAACCTGATCCTCTTCCTGATCCCCAGGCTCCTCAATAACGATTTTCACTGCTTCTTCTCCTGTTTTTCCGTCAGTTTAGTACAATCATTAATACTTTATATGTACTATAATAATTGTTTATTGCAAAAGTGACAATACCTGTTTTCGGTGATATAATTCTTATTATCTGATTCTTAAATATTTTGAAAGTATAAGGAGAAAAAAATGCCGGGAAGATGCATGGAAAGCCAAAAGCTTATAAGTGAAAAAACTTTGCAAAGATATATATACGAAATATTAACTTATGGGAGTAAGAAAAAATATCAATCTCTATTTCCTGCTAAATTTGAAAAATGGTCTCAGAAAAAAGTAAAGGTAATTATTCCGGAATATCCTCTTTCATATAATAATGGTCAAAGTAAACACTTAACAGATTTTCACATTATATTTAAGGATAATACCTGTCTGAATATTGAAGTCGAGTGGCGGGTTACACGATTCAACCACGGAAAAGAGGTCTATGATATGGCTTATAAAGATACCAAAGGCTTCCTCATAGTTATAAACAATGATTGTAAACCTGATTCCTTTATTGAAACAGATAATATATCTGTATTAGATGCTGTAGATTTTTCTTATTGGTTTCTGAAAAATGCAAAACATATAATTGATGGTACTATAGGTAACTACCTAAACGAATATGAAACAAGAGCAAACAAAAACTGGCTTATTTTTCTTCCTTCTGCTGGGCGAAACGGAGGCGACAGTTACAATGATTATACTCTTCGAGGCCGGAATAAGGGTGTATGGGCATTTCGCTACAGCAGTACTCCTTCGGTCATGAAAAACATTCTTGATATTACAGCTGGTGATACAGTTATATTTGTATATGGATTCACTTATGGAAAAGGGACTCATGGAAGACAGTTTTATATTCATACACAATGGACTTTTACCGGTCTGGATATTCTTAAAGTAAAAAAGGGATATTACTGCGACTTGAATGATGATACCTTTGAGATTGAGGATTGGAAAGAAATGGATAATGATGACAAAATAAGCAGCAAACGTTATATGCACTACTTCCAATATCAATATCCGCCAATTGATGGCAATGAAAAGTATTTTTCAAGCAGTATAAAACCCATATCAATCAGTAATGACAGTTCAACTCTGCCCGGATGGGATGAATTTATCACCCAACTTCGCAAATCAAGTTCAACCCAAGGAGGGCCTGCCGAGCTTTCTAATGAAGCCATGAACGCTTTATACTGCATCCTCGGGAACACAGATTAAGGAGAAATACTATGCTAGATCCTCAAATTACATTATTTTCACTCGAAGCTACTTCAAAACCCACTATAAATCCAAGACCAAATGTATTCCTGCAATATTTATGTATTTAGTTCAGGCAGGATTTATAGCCCTGGAAAAACCGCATAATGTGTTTGCTGTAATGTGTCAGCTTGAAAAGAGAAATTCCAAATGGAAGATTACATCAGCATATACATATAAGCCAAAATATCCTAAAAATACTAAAAATCTTATAGACTGACCAATCTATTATTGTTTTAAACAATAATAGATTGGCATAACAATCTTTAAAGGGCATTTTTCTTAATTTATTCTAATACTTCCTTATAAACCCGAAGCACATTCCCCAGTAGGATTTTATCCACCTGAGATGAGGTAAAACCCGCTTTTCCAAAAGCATCAATCAACAAAGGCATATAGGAGGCGTCCGGCAGCTCATCATGTGTCTTGATACCGTCAAAATCGGTTCCCAGCCCCAGGCAGTCTGTTCCGCCCACATTGACGATATGCTTTGCATGCTCCACAATAGCAGCAATCGAACCATAGGTGGCTTCTCCGTCCGGCACATCTGTCAGGAAAGCCGGACAGAAATTCAATCCGGTTACTCCTCCCCGCTCCGCCAACAGACGAATCATATCATCCGTCAGATTCCGTGCCCAGGAGCAGACAGCCCTGGCGTTGGAATGGCTCGCCACAAAGGGTTTCTTTGTCACCCGCAGCACATCCATGAAGCCTGCATCTGATAAATGGGAAACATCCACAATCATTCCCAGGCGCTCCATCTCCTGCACAAAGGCGATACCTGTTTCCGTAAGGCCCTGATTTACATTTGCTTTCCGGAAATCCGGCCGGAAGGATTCGGGATCCACACCTTCTCCCGGCACTTCCAGATTGGGCCAGCCTAATTCATTGGGAAAATTCCAGGTAAGGGTGAGCATCCGCACTCCAAGCCTGTATAAGGTGCGCAGAAAGGCCGGATTCCCCTTACATACACCGCCCTCTTCCACCGTCAGCATGGCAGACATAAGGCCAGCGTTCCTGTTGCTCTCAATATCAGCATAGGAGTATACCGGGCGGATGAGATCTTTGTTTTTATCCAGTTCATCATAGTACACATCGGCCAGCTCCAGAACCTCCTCCAGAGGATTCTCACAGCTGCTCAGGTGGACAAACAAAGCAAAATTCTGCAGCAGGTAATCTGCTTTTTTCATTTTTTCCAAATCAATATGTAACCCGTTGGAACGAAGCGTATTCTCTTTTATCCGGGCTGCATCGCCTTTTCTTCTTATATCCAGCAGCTCTGAAATCGTGTCACAATGCATATCTAAAATTTTCATTCTCTATTTCCTTCCCCATATTATTTTTTATTCATGAAAGGAAAAGGGCAGCAGCTATCAAGCTGTCCCGCCCTTTTCCTCATCATCCGCAGTCTTTTCCCCGCTGTCAACATCCTCCGGCCCTGCTGCTTCCGCCGTATCTTCCGTGTCCGCAGCTTCTGCTGCTTCTGTTTTTTCAGAAGCATTCTCTGTTCCGTTTTTCTCTTCACTGCCGGACGTTTCTTCCTGCCATGCGGTTCCATCCGGGCCTACCATAAATGTCTTTACTCCCTTATTCGCCATCATCTGAGTGACTACAACCACAAGAATACCTGCTATTAAAGTAAAGATTGCTATAAACTGGGAAGTAGACAGGCTTCCCACACTTCCTCTTTCCAAATCCCCCCGGTAAAACTCCAGGATGAACCGGCCGATACTATAGAAAATCAGATAAAAGCCGCCGACCTGGCCTTCCGCCTTTTTCTTCTTGGCAATATTGATCAGGACAAAAAAGTTCAGGAAGTTCAAAAGGCTGGAAATTTCCTGGGTCGGAATCAGCGATACTCCATTAGGTGCAAAGTCCGAATGTGTAAAGGTTATTCCCAACGGCCCGTCAGTTGGCCTTCCATAACAGCAGCCGGCCAGGAAACAGCCTATGCGGCCAAAGCCCTGGGCAAGAGCCACAGAAGGCACTGCCAAATCAAAATAGGACATGAAATTCACTTTTTTATGCCTGCAGTACAGACATCCGCCTATGATGCCGCCGATCAGTCCTCCGTATACCACCCATCCATTCTGAAGAGAATGAAGGATGTATGCCGGATCGGCAATGATTTTATCAATAACGGTAATACAGAACAGTATCTTGGAGCCCAGATATCCGAAAATCAGACACCAGATAACCAGCCCGAATATCTTATCCGGATCCAGCTTCAGCTTCTTTGCCCGGCTCTCCGCAGTCAGATATGCCGCAATAATGCCAATACCTATCATCAGTCCATAGCCGTAAATAGTAAACGGCCCAATGGAAAGTAATTCGTTCTTCATATGTTTATCCTTTCCCTGTGCAGATTATGCATTGTAACAGCCGCATTTCCATCCGGACAGAAGCCATCCGGCCAGAAATGCTTATCTGCTATTCTATCATTCTTCCCCCGCCAGCGCAACCCCGGTTCGCAGTCCGCCTCCGGCAATAGCTTTTCCTGTTCGGACAAAAGGAATCACATCGCAATAAAAATAACTGCGGCTCCCAGCATAATCTGTATGATGGCAAACCGGAATACTGTCTGGGTGTTGGACCACTCCCATACTTTTCTCGCCTGATCATGGAGAGGAGTCCTCACCTTGGTAAGGATTCTTATTTTCAGGAAACGGAGCAGGAAAATCTTAACCAGACCAAGCCCTCCGTCCAGAATCAGCACCAGGGCCACAGGAATATACAGGAAGGGGCTCCCGGTCTTCAGTACGGCAATGCTGATAAACAGGCCCATAGCCCGGGAACCGGCATCGCCCATCATCAGCCTGCTGGGTGTGGCATTATACCACAGATATCCGAGTATACAGACACAGAACAGTAAAATCAGATAGGAAAAACTGTCCCCTCTGCTCTGCAGCAGATCGACCAGATAAATAATCATCAGGGTAATAATCGTCAGGGTTCCGGACAGCCCGTCCACACCATCGGAGCAGTTGGTCACATTGATGGAAACCCATACAAGCACCACCACAAGAAGCCCGAACAAAATCGGAGGTATGGTAAAGGACGCTCCGGTAAGGAGTATTGTCACCTCATTGGAATTGAAATTCAGGAAAGTGACCGCCACCATAACTGCAATCAGCAAATCCAGAAAACCCTTTTTGTATTCCCCCCAGGGCGTTTTGGCACAATCATCCAGAAAACCGGTAATCATGGCGGCGCCTGTGAGAATCAGATATATAATCATTTCACGGCTGACCTGCCCGAAAAGCAGTGCCGCCGCAATAAATACCAGGACAAACAAAAATCCGGCTCCTCTCGGTTTACCGGCAGACTTTTTCCCGTCTACTGCAAATTCTCTTCCCTGATCTCTGGGCAGCATTCCCATTCCTTTCCACATCACAAGGCAGGTTGCCGCAAAGGCAAATAAAATTCCAATAAATGCTGAAGTCTTGATTCCGGCTTCACCGGCGATAAAATTTATCATCTGTTTTTTGTTACCTTTCTGTAAAGATTGAATGTTCCTGCTATTCTTACATATTCTATCATTAACATGTCCAAAATGGAATGATATATTTCAATAAAATCTTGTCTTTTGCCCTTTTCAAATCCGGGGAAAAAGGCTACAATAATAATGTTAAAGGAGGTATGCCTGTTATGAAAATCGACATGCATTGCCATGTAAAAGAAGGCTCTATCGACAGCAGAGTCTCCATGGAGGAATATATACAGCTGCTGCAGTCAAGAGGCTTCGGAGGGATGGTTATCACTGACCATGATACCTACAACGGCTACCGCTACTGGAAAAAAACCTGAAGGATAAAAAATATACAGACTTCAAGGTTTTCAAGGGCATTGAGTACGATACCCTTGGCGCCGGCCACATTCTTGTGATCGTGCCTGAAACCATAAAGCTCCGTATTCTTGAGCTGCGCGGCCTGCCTCTTAATATCCTGATTTCCATTGTCCACTCCTATGGAGGAATCCTGGGCCCGGCACATCCCTGCGGGGAAAAATATTTAAGTTTCCGCAATACCAGAACTTACCGCCGGGATCCTAAAATCGTGGAACAATTTGATTTTGTAGAGGTTTTCAATGCCTGCGAGGATGAAGAATCCAATGCTACGGCCTGCCGTCTTGCCGAGAAGTACCATAAACCCGGCGTCGGCGGAAGTGATTCCCATAAAATGGACTGTGTGGGATTAGCCTACACTGAGGTCCCCGATACGGTACAGACCGAAACGGACCTGATCAATTGTATCAAAGCACAGGAAGTAATCGGCTGCGGCGGCACCCTTTACCGCAGGACAACCAAGGAAAAAATCGGAAAGGTCAATACCGTGTTGGTATACTCTTTCTGGTTCTACAACAAATTTTTCACCCTGGTCAAAACGCATAAAAGAAACCGCAAGCTGAGGGCAGAATATTCGGATCGGGAAGCCCAGATCTGAATCTTTCCGGTCAGTCCGGATACAAACTGAATAAGAAAAAAATACTGTATTTTATACGCATCACCGCAGGAAGGGCAGAAGAAGGATATTATTCCTTTTTCCTGCTCTTTCTGCGTATCCGGGAGGGCTGATCCTTTTTTACGAACCGAAAGACTCCCTGAGGGAGTTCAAACACACAGACGATTCCAAGTACAATAGCTATCGCAGCTTTCACAGCAGCGAAACCGGCCTCTCCGGCCTCCGCCAGCTGATCGGTAACCATATAGAAAGCCGACCAGTAAATTCCCGCTCCCGGAACAAGCGGGATAATTCCTGATATCAGAAATATCGTTACCGGACATTTTTCTCTCACTGCCCCCATCCGCGACAGGAATATCACCAGTACAGAAGCAAAAAAAGTGGCCTCCGTCGCATTCAGGACAGGTTCAAGAAGACAGTAAAGCAGCCAGCCTGCCCCTCCGATAAATCCACAGTAAAGATAATATTTGCGGGGCACGCCGAAAAGGAGTGCAAAAGCCACCGTTCCCAATGCGGCGGCAAGAACCTGTGTCACAATCATAGCAGCATTCCTCCCGTCAGACGATGGTAAACCGTGATTACCACACCTACCCCCACCGCAATACACATGAATACCAGAATGGCATCCAGCATCCTGACCGCACCGGCAATATAATCTCCGTCGGCAATATCCCGGATTCCATTTGTGAACGCAATTCCGGGGACAAGAGGTATTATAGCGCCGATGATCATGTGGTTCAGCGCATCCCCGATATGAATCCGGTACATGAAAATGCACAGCAGAGTAACCAGCGCCCCTCCTCCTATATTTCCGATGATCTTCGACATTCTGGGCTGGCTCAGCTCCAGCACATAAATATACAGAAGAAAGCCTGCGATGAAGGCCCCCATGCAGTCCCTGAAGCTTCCTCCGAACATCACACAGAAGCAGGCGCTTCCCACCGCCGATGCCAGCACCTGCATCCTTTTGGTTTTGCGGGGCATGGTTTCTATACGTTTTAATTGTTCCCTTACTTCTTCTATTGTATAACGGCCTTCCACAATTTCCCTGGAAAGCTGGTTCACTGCCGCTACCCTGTCCAACTGGGCTCCCCGTACAGGAATATGACGCACCTGCGCATATACAGATTCTTTTTCATTTCCGGCCGTAATAAAAATACCGTTGCTCAATATAAAGGCGCTTTCGGATTCCACCCCATAATGGCGGCACATCCGGGTTATCGTCTCCTCCACACGGAATATTTCCGCACCATTCTGAAGAAGAATATTTCCCGCCTGCATAGCGCACTCCAGAACCAGGCTGCGCTGCGCATCTTCCGCTGCGGCTTTATCTAACGAGGCTTCTTTTTCTGTCTCTTCCATAACTCCTCCGCTTCCGCTACATTTGCTTTCGCACAATGCGGTATGCATCCTCCAATTGGAAATAAGGGCAATTTTCAAAGGATGCACTTAAAAAACGCACCATCTCGTCCTCATCCAGATCCATATCGCATATGTAGCAGTCATAATCCTCTTCATATTTATAATTCACACAGTTCTCACAGTTTCCAGATGCCATTTTGTCCTTTCCTTCCCTGTCCTCTTATTCCCTGCCGCTGGTTTTTCCGCTCTCCGGCCCGGCCCATGCATCCAGCATGGCTTTTACCGAGCGGGACATTTCTTCGCTGAAGCTGCAGTTCCACTTTCTCTTACAGAAGGCCTTTAGCCGCAGAGTCAGGTCCTCCCCATGCCAGTCTTCTTTTTCTTCTATCATTTCCATCATACGTCCTGCTTTTTCCATATCATAACCGTTTTCGTGGACGATATCTTCCACCGCAAAACGAGGGGTCTGCCTGCGCTCCTCCTGCTGCCGTGAAGGATAACCTCCCACGATCATGGCAATCGGTGCCACATAGTCCGGCAGCCCCAGCAGCAGCCTGTGGGTTTCGTAATTTTCAAGTATATCACCTATATAGCAGGTACCAAGTCCCATGGCATCCGCCGCCGTAACAGCCGTCTGCGCCGCGATAATGGCATCCTCCGCCGCCAGCATAAAATCACCATAAGAAGGCCTGCGCACTTCCGTCTCCACCCGGCAGAATGCCTCATACCATCTCCTGTAGTCTGCACAGTAAATCAGGACAAGGGGCGCCGCTGCAATAAAGGGCTGGTTATCACAGGTGACCGCCAGCTTATCCTTTAATGCCTGGTCTGTCACGTCGATTATCGTGTATAATGTCATATTTCCAGCCGTCGCGGCACGCAGGGACGCTTCCAAAAGCTGCCTTTTTACATCCTGCGGCACCGGCTTATCTTCAAATACCCGCATGGATTTGCGTTTCATAAGCAATTCTATCGTTTCATTTTTTCTTTTTTCCATTTTTATACCCCTTATCCGCTTCAGCGTACATTAATTCAATATTTGAAACGTACTTTGTTTCAAACTTTACTCCTGTTATCTTTCATGCATCGTCATTTTGCCCTGTATATCTTACCATACCTTCCTGTATAGTCCAAGTACCCGGCCGATATATATTTTTAACAGCCATTAACTCTGTTCGGACTGCAGTGACATGTTTTCATTATACTTCTTTTTTCCTAAAATAAACAATACTGTTGACAAAGCAGACTATACCGTTTAAAATAACATTGTTATTTTATTTAATATACTTTTATCAGGAAAGTCTTTGTAACCCAACATGGAAAGACAGGAGGAGAAATGAGCAGACACGCAGGTTCTGTGCCGGAAGAAACCAAAACAAGACTGCTGCAGTCCGCGGTTCTTGAATTCAGTGAATTTGGATTTGAAAAAGCCTCTCTGCGCCGGATTTGTTCCCGGGCAGATGTAACTACCGGCGCTTTGTATTTCTTTTTTCAGGATAAAGAGGATTTGTTCGGTCATGTGATTTCCCCTGTCACGGATCGCCTTCTGTCCATTATGAAAGAGCATTATGAAAGAGAACTATCCAGCTCTTCTTTCAGCATCGCAAAGGATGAATCAGAAGATTTCCGTGCCGCAGAAGAAGTTTTTGATCTGTTTTTTGATAATCCGGCTATATGCAGTATTATTTTAAATAACAGAGAGCATCCTCTGGTATGTTCTTTCTTCGATACTCTCATACAAATGCTCGATTGTCAGACGGTACAGCTTCTGTCACAGGCTAAGCCGCCCCTCCCTGAAAATTCTTATTTTAATGATTGTACCATCCATTGGTTTTCCCATCTTCAGATAGATGCTGTCCTCCATATTCTGTCCCATAATCTGGATAAGCCACAGGCAACGGAGCAGCTTAAAATTATGATACATTTTATGAGAGGAGGATTTCTGTCTCTCCTCCCGGATACCAAAAATCTTAAATAAAAAGACCTTAATGGTCTTTTTTAAATAACATTTACATAACAGTGTTATTTTTATAATAAGGAGGAAGTATTATGTATGTAGAAATAAGTAATGTAACAAAAAGCTATGGGGAAGGCGGGAGTTACTGCAAAGTCCTGAACGGGATCAGCACCCTGATAGACAGGGGACAGATATGCGTAATTCTCGGTCCTTCCGGTTCCGGCAAATCCACTCTTCTGAATGCCATAGGCGGTCTCGATACCGTAGACAGCGGGCAAATTCATATCGATGGGAAAGAAATCACCAGCCTGAAGCCGGAAAGGCTGTCCGATTACCGCCGGGATACCCTGGGGTTTGTATTCCAATTTTATAATCTGATACCCAATCTCACCGCAGAGGAAAACATTCAGGTATGCGGCTATCTGTCTAAGGTACCGCTGTCCATGCAGGAACTCCTGGATATACTGGGACTCACGGAACACAGGAATAAATTCCCGTCCCAGCTTTCCGGAGGCCAGCAGCAGCGCTGCGCCATAGCCCGTGCTCTGATAAAGAACCCGAAGCTGCTGCTCTGCGATGAACCAACGGGTGCACTGGACTCCAAAACAGCGAAGGAAATCCTGATCCTGCTGGAAAAAATCAACCAAATATATGGCACTACCATTCTGATGGTCACTCACAACGCCGCTATACGCAGCATGGCTCATAAAGTAATACAAATAAGAGACGGACAAATTTCCGGGGAATATGAAAATGATTCCCGGATCCCAGCTTCCGGACTCACATGGTAGGAGGAACAAAAAATGCAGAAATTATTATTTAAACGTACCCTGCGTGATTTGAAATCAAATTTTTTCCGCTATATGGCATTGTTTCTGCTCATCATCCTCTGCATGTTCATTGTAGTGGGAACCATTGGATCCGCAGTAAGTGTCATTGAATCAGTCAATAAAAGAGCCGAAGCCAATCATCTGGAAGACGGACAATTCGGTGTGTTTGTACCTCTTGATAAAAAGACTCTGCAGGAATTGAAACATATGCGGGTAACTTTAGAAGAATGTTTTTACCTTGATTTTCTCATGGAGGATGCCTCAACGCTCCGTGTTATGAAAAACCGGGAATCTCTTAATCTGGTGAATCTGGAAGAGGGTGCTCCTGCTTATTTCCCGGGAGAAATTATAGTGGAACGGATTTATGCTGCTGCCCATGATCTTTCCATAGGCGATAACATAAAGATTGCCGGTACCGACTATACCATTTCCGGTATCGGTACCAGCCCCGACTATGAATACTGTCTGCAGAACATGTCCGGCATGTCTTCGGACGGCAATGTTTTCGGCACCGCATTCGTCACCCCTGAAGCTTATAATGAACTGCTTGCCGGCGGAAAAGCTCTTCATGCGGAAGAATACCGTTACAGTTATCTTCTCGGGGATAACATGACGCATTCCGAACTGAAGGATTACCTTAAGAATATCCAAATCAATCCCGATGAAGTAAAAGATCCCTTTTTTCAGGAAATGGTAAGCCGGAAAACAAAGGACAGAGATACGCTGACTGACAGCTTACAGGAATTGCTTCAGAATGCCGGAGCCCTTTCAGGGAACCCGGAAGCGTTCCAACAGGGGGCAAAAGAACTTCAGGCGAAAGCCGGGAACCTTATGGACAGCATCTGCCCTCTGGCAATGGAAAATCTCACGGACTTCGTAAAAGCAGAGGATAACCCCCGCATCAAAGCAGCGAACCGGGATGTGGAAATCAATATCAAAGTCGGCCTTACAGCCGGAATCATCGTACTCATACTGATTACCTATGTTATTTCCGTATTTATCATACATTCCATTGATCAGGAAAGTCCTGTTATAGGCGCCCTGTATGCTTTGGGCCTGAAAAGGAAACAGCTGCTTTGGCATTATACCATGCTTCCGGTTCTCCTTTGCCTTTTAGGAGGAGCAGCCGGTACCGCTCTGGGTTATTCTCAGCTGGGAATGTCCATGATGACAGCGGAGTCCTATACCTACTACTCCACTCCGCCTATAGAAACCTGCCTCAGCCGCTGGCTGCTGATCTACGGTCTCCTGCTTCCGCCTTTTACCGCTTTTCTGGTAACCCGCATTCTCATACAGAAACGGCTGAAAAGAAGCGCTTTGTCCCTGCTGCGCAAAGAAATATCCGATGATAAAGGAAACGGAATCCGGATCCGCCATCTCTCCTTTTTAAGTACATTTCAAATCCGGCAGTTTCTGCGTGAAAAACGCAGCTGTCTTGCTATATTGGCCGGTATGTTTGTTTCTCTGCTGATTTTAATGCTGGGACTGAACTGTTATTCACTCTGCCTTAACATAAAACAGCAGAATACGGCCGATACCCGTTTTTCCTATATGTATCAATATAAATATCCTGCAGAAGCCGTTCCCGAAGGAGGTTATCCCGCTTACATAAAGGGGCTGAAAAAAGAGGTCTTTGGCTTTCCCATGGAAGTCAGTATTATTGGACTCACGGACGACAATCCCTTTTTCCCTGACTTCTCCCAAAACCGGAAGAATGAAATCTGCATCTCTTCTTCCGTTGCCGCCAAATACAAACTGTCCGCAGGTGACGAATTCATACTGAAAGACGAAGTCAATGAAAGGCTCTATGGCTTTACCATAACGGAAATTGTACCGTATTCCACAGGCCTGTGCTGTTTCATGGATATTGACAGTATGCGTGCTCTTTTTAATCAGGACGACGGCTACTATAACGCAGTATATTCCGACAGCCCCCTGGATATTGACCCCGGACGATTATATGTCGTCTCTACAAAAGCAGATATAGAAAAAAGTTCTGATATCTTTATGGAAATCATGAAACCTCTGATGATTATGCTGATCAGTGTTTCCATATTCGTTTTCCTGATTGTCCTTTATCAAATGACAAAGGTTATGATAGATCGTTCCTCCTACAACATTTCTCTCATGAAAATATTCGGCTACCGGAACAAAGAGATCAGAAAGCTTTATCTGGACGGCAGTGCTTATCTCATCGCTTTTGGCTCACTGCTGATGCTGCCTGCCGGCAAAATACTCATTGACCTCATTTACCCTGCTTTTATTTTTAATATTGCCTGCGGAGGGGATCTCTCCTGGTCCCCCATTCTCTATTCTGTCGTTTACATTGGAATTCTGCTGTGCTATTTTTTAATCCGTACGCTCCTGCTGTCTAAACTAAAGGAACTGACTCCTGCCCAGGTTTTAAGGGCTAAAGAATAAATGCGGGTAAATGCAGCATAAATTCAAAAAACACCGGACGCATACCATTGCCGCCCGGTGTTTTTAATCTGTTATTTACTTTCCAAAAGCTTATCAACGCTGACCAGCTTCACACAAAGAACAAACAGCCTGGTAGCCTGAATTAATTCTTCCATCGGAGGGAAGGAAGGAGCAATACGGATATTGCTGTCCTGAGGATCCTTGCCATAAGGGTAGGTTGCTCCTGCGCCTGTCATAACAACGCCTGCTTCCTTAGCCTTTGCTACAATCGCCTTTGCACAGCCTTCCAGTGCATCGAAGGAAATGAAATACCCTCCCTTAGGCTTCAGCCAGGAACCGATTTCCAGACCGCCGAGCTCTTCTTCAAGGATATCAAGCACTGCTTCAAATTTAGGACGCATGATAGCTGCATGCTTCATCATGTGGACCTTGATTCCGTCCAGATTCTTGAAATATCTCACATGACGCAGCTGATTCAGCTTATCATGGCCGATAGTCTGAATGGACATCTGCTTCTTGATATCCTTCAGGTTATTATAAGAAGCAGAAATTGCCGCCACACCGGAACCAGGAAAGCTGATCTTGGAAGTGGAGCTGAATTTATAAACCATATCAGGATTTCCTGCCTTTTCACACTCGGAAAGGATTTCAAGGATATTATCCTGATCGTCTTCATAGAGATGGTGTACATTGTAAGCATTATCCCAGTAAATACGGAAATCCTCTGCCGCAGGCTTCAGATTGGCAAAACGGCGTACGGTTTCGTCGGAATATGTGATTCCCTGAGGATTGGAATATTTAGGCACGCACCAGATTCCCTTAATCGCAGCATCCTCACTCACCAGCTTTTCAACCATATCCATATCAGGGCCTTCCGGAGTCATAGGCACATTCACCATTTCAATCCCGAAATATTCCGTAATAGCAAAATGTCTGTCATAACCGGGAACCGGACATAAAAATTTCACCTTGTCCAGCTTGCACCAGGGTGTGCTTCCCATAACGCCATGAGTCATGGAACGGGCTACTGTGTCATACATTACGTTCAGACTGGAATTTCCGTAAATAATGATTTTATCCGCAGGAACCTCAATCAGATCTGCCAGTAATTCCTTCGCTTCCTGAATACCATCAATAACACCGTAATTTCTGCAGTCAATTCCTTCACGGCATTTTAAATCGGTAGAGCTGTTTAAGACATCCATCATTCCCATAGAAATATCAAGCTGTTCTGCGGACGGCTTTCCTCTGGACATATCCAGCTTTAAACCCATTTCCTGAAATTTCTTGTATTCCGCTTCCAGTTCATTTTTGAGAGTGAGCAGTTCTTCCTTGCTTCTGTCTTTGTACGCCTTCATTCCACTTCTCCTTCTTTTCCTCATAATTATAGAAAAAAGAGCTGATTCTACATGAAATCAGCCCTTTCCACACAAATATTAGCGCCGGAACCAATCTTATCTCCGGCCAAATTTTTATCCCAGTTTTTATGCTGTTTTGCGCGTTTCACGGTTGATAACTGCCTGCAGGTTTTTTTCTTATAATATTAAGCATACTTTGGAAGTCTTGTCAAGTATTTCTATTTTTCTCTTCCTCCTTCTCCTACCCGCATTCTTACCGGGTTTTACCCTATCTATGCGTTTTTACGACTCAAACTGCAATTTTCCAAAAGGGATATTCTATCCTGCCGGTACGTAAAATGAGATGCCTGATTGCATTTTTAATGGTAAAATAGAAACACTATCTATGAAAGGAGATTAAATATGGAATGGACTGATAAGCTGCAGGCAATCATTGATTATGTCGAAAATCACCTGCAGCGCACGGAAGAACCTGTCAATCCGGATGAAATATCGCGGCTTGCCGGCTGTTCTTATTCCTTCTTTCAAAAAGTCTTTTCTTATATGAATGGAATCAGCTTTGCTGATTATATCCGTTTCCGAAAATTAACCCTGGCCGGTTACGATTTAAAAAGTACCCAAAGCAAAGTGGTTGATATCAGCTATAAATACGGTTATGAATCGCCAACATCCTTTACCAAAGCATTCAAGCAGTTCCATGGCATATCACCTGCCCAATCCCGCAATGAGGACGCCCAACTGAAGGTATTCCCCAAAATGAAGGCTGCCGTAACCCGGCAATATTCCTGGAGGCTTATATCCGGAGCCCCTTTCCGGCTGGTGGGCAGACGCACAAAAATAAACTGCAGTAATGGACAGCAATATTCCAAAGTCCCGGAATTCTGGAGCAAATGCCAGAAGGACGGAACCATTTCCGAATTACTCGGAATGGATAACGGAAACCCCAAAGGGCTTTACGGTTTGTTTGGTTACTTAGATGAAGCTTCTGAGACATCCGATTATATGATTGCCGTAGAATCCACACAGCAGGCAGATGACGGTTATAGCGAAATCCTGATACCGGATACCACCTGGGCTGTTTTCGACTGCAGAGGCGCCGTACCGCAGGCCATTCAGGACGGATGGAAGTACCTGACGGAAGAATGGCTCCTGAAATACCCTTTCCGTCATGCGGACTGTCCGGAACTGGAATGGTACAGTGAAGGAAACAATTACGATGAAAACTACTTAAGTCAGATATGGATACCCATTATAGAGGAGAAATGAAATGGTACATTTAGTATATTGTGATAATACAGGAAAAAAAGGAGAAAAAGTTCTCGACAAAATACTGTCCGGCACAAAGACAATGATAATCCGGGGCGCTGCCGGAAGAAAAATACCTCACAGCCGTGTTTTTAAAGGAGAAGAGCTTTATTTTATGGAAAAAGGAAGCTTAATGATTACTGCTAAGGCAAAAGTCAGGGATGTTCAGAATTATGTTAAGCTGACGGAAGAAGAAATCTGCCGGGTACTGGAAGACAATCAGGAAAAATTGAATTTGACCGAAAAGCAGAAAGAACGCTGGCATAAAAAATGTCTGTGCCTTGTTGAATTTGAGGATGTTGAGGAAATTGCCCCTCTGCCCTTTGATCACCAGGGAAATATGGATGACTGGCTCATTATCGATAAGATTGAAGATGTTGTCGTAGGGACAAGTATCGCTTATAATTATGAAAAGTCAAAATTTTAAATAATGCTGGCCGGGAGAAAGACCTGATTTTGGTATTCTCCCGGCTTATATGTTTTCTCCGCCGGAAGAAAACAGCTTATCATATTCTCTGACGGCCTCTTTGTTCAAGGAATCATCGTATATAGATGATTCATAATATTTACCTTTCACCGTATCGAAAAAACCGTCAGTAAGTTCCATTGCCATAAAGGATGGATAATTATTCCCATTGCAGTCAGTAATACCGAATACTGCTGCTTCCACAAAACCTAGCTTCGGGTAATACTCAGGACGTCCAAAGAATATTATCGCTCCATACCCCAGCTCTTTCGCCTGTTCAATTGTTTTTCCCATCAAAGCTTTTCCGACTCCCTTACGCTGGCAGGCTGGCAGAACACTCAGTGGGCCGAAATTAAGAACTGGTACTCGTTTTCCTTCCGAAGTTTCAACATAAGCATGGCTGTAAATAACATGACCGATAATCTTGCCATCGACCTCAGCCACATAACTCAATTCCTTAATACCATCCTTCTCACGTAAAGCATGCACCATCCAATGCTCAAACGGACATCCGATATCATTACTATTATCCCGGCCAGGATAATTGGGTTCATCAAAGGCTTCCCTTGTTAATTCCTCTACCCTTCTGTAATCTTCTTCTCTCTCTAACCGCACTATAATGTTCATAAAAATCCTCATACCTAATCTGACATTCTTCTGTTTTCTTTAACTTTTATAAAAATCTTTCTGACTCATGCCAATTTCATTTAACGCATGTTCCGCATCAGAAACTGTTTTTTCTTTTACAGGAAGGATTTTAACCTTGGCCTTTTTCAAAATATCTTTCACTTCCTTATCAGTAATGCAAAATGTTTTGGCTACCCTTTTGGTATTCTTACTGTCATTGTATGCAAGAACTATTTCTGCGGGGCCCCACTCAAGCTCTACAGGGGGATTCATAATATTGTCCATTAAATTTGCTGACTCCTTTAATTAGTGTATATTTCTTACATACCTATATATTTATATAAGTCTGTTCGTAAATTCCTTACAAAGTATCCGCATAACTCGCAAACATTTGTTTGTTTTATATTAGCATAAACATCCGGATATTTCAAGAACGTATGTTCTATTTTTCTTAATAATTTAGTAATTTTGGAGTTAATAATCAGAACAGGAAATATATACTATACTGCAGCTAATCAATACTTATTTCATCAAGATGATAGGTACCTTCCACAATTATATTCTCCCCGCCCTGTTCAATATAAGATTTCATCTCATCAATAGACTCAAAAAAATCCTCTTCATCTTCCATCTTATTTAGGTTAAAACAGCTAAGCATATACTCTTTATGCATATACATCTCCTCCTCAAGTATTTTGTACCATATGCTATTTTTTAATAATAAATCCAATCACTTCACCAATCAGCATTCCGGAGCTTATTCCTAATGCCAGACTGATAAGACCTGTACTGCCTATCGCCACACCCAGGCACATTCCGATACACATTCCTTCCGTCATGCAGTTTTGGGGTTCATCGTCCTTCTTACGGCTCCTGAACGCAAATATGACCGCAACAGCAATTCCTATTATTATCCATGGCAACGCTGCTATCATAAAATCTCTCATCTTCCCACCCCCCGTATTATGATTCCTGCCTCTTGCCAAACCTTATGGCCGAATTCGTTTCATCCAATATCATATTATACAATTAAGATTTCGTAATAGCCATGTTTTTTTATTTATGCGGGCATTCCGCGGGAATTAAAAGTATATACTCTAATCTTTTAAATCAAGTAGCATAATATCGCCTTCCAGATAACAAACCGCTTTTCCGCTTATATTTACCCGTTCTCCCTTATCTTCACATAGCAGCATTCCCCCTCTGGGAGATAACTGCTTTGCAGTCATGCTGTTTTTTCCAAGTCTGCGGCTCCAAAAGGGTATTAATGTACAGTGTGCCGAACCGGTAACCGGATCTTCACAGATGCCTGCATTCGGAGCAAAAAAACGCGACACAAAATCACAGCTTGAGCCTTTCGCAGTAACAATCACAGCAAAAGAAATATCTTTGCTTATAGCAGCAAGCTTATCCACATCCACCCGAAGATTTTCAACTGCTTTTTCGCTTTCAGTCAGCACCAGAAGATCTCTTGAAAGATAGGTTCCCAGGACTTTACAGCCAAGAGCATCTTCCAGCAAAGGATTTGCTGCTGTTTCCAAAGGCATCCTGCTGGGAAAATTCATTGTATATAAATCTTCCGCTCTCTCCACCGACAATTTTCCGCTCTGCGTCTCAAACTCTATCTTTGTCAATTCCGGATCCACAAAATTCATAACAACAAAAGCGGTCGCCAATGTCGCATGTCCGCATAAATCCATCTCAGCCTCGGGAGTAAACCACCGCAGGGAATATGTATCTTCTTTCTTTAACAAAAAAGCGGTCTCTGCCAGATTGTTTTCATATGCAATTTTCTGCATTACCCGATCCGGAAGCTCTCTTTCGAGTAAACATACACCCGCCGGGTTTCCCCGGAAGAGCCTATCCGTAAAGGCATCCACAATATAGTACTTCATAAATACACCTGCTTTCCGCTCATTCTCCGCTGGCTATTATTCTATTCATCGCTTATAAGTATAACTCATTTTATCCTGATCAGGCTATCTTTTCTTTTAGCATGGGGTGTCCGTAATCATTTCATCACAAAACAGATACCCTCCGAAGACAGTTTTAATATATATCGGACAATGCCGGTTGGGTTCCATTTTACCTCTCAGATTAGAAACAGTATTAGCCACTACCTTAATCGTATCTTCGCTGGCGCTGCCCCAAACAGCCTTAAAAATCAGTTCTTTTGATACAATTTGGCCTGCGTGTGCCGCAAGCAGATAAAGCACATCATACTCAAGACGTGTCAGCCTGATCTCCTTATCCTCGCGGAATACCTGCCTTTTTCCGCAATTTATTGTCAGTCCCTTAAACGATACAGAAGGAACCGCAGCAGATGATATGACCTCAATCTTTCCCTCATGTACGGAAACCGAGTCCATTAATTCCAGTAACAGTTCCTCATCTCCATCCTCCATATTTACCACAATTATTCTCATAAATTTTCGTCCGCCTCAATCAGATGACAACGACGCAGTGCTGTAATAACAGGCCTGTAAATCAACATTGTTATTGCTGTATTCAGGCCTCCTTTGAGCAAATTAAACGGCAGGAATGCAGGAAGCAGCAATTTGACCACAGCCTCTCTCGGATAGCCCATATAAATCGGAGCGACTAAATAATTCCAAAACATCATTGCCACAACCATCAGTCCCCAGCCGCATAAAAGGCCGGCGAATGCCCTTAAAGGCCCCCGGCGTCTCTTATAAATTAAGGCCGCCGTACACGCAAAGGAACAGCTGGAAATAACATTCATGATAAGGCCTAACACCCCATTCTCGCTGATTGTCAGCATTTCAGCAAAAGAGACAATCAAGGCCGCCGAAAATGAAGCGGTAGGTCCAAAAAGGAAACCTGTTATCACTATAATAACGTCCTTGGGATCATACTTCAAAAAAAGTACGACAGGGACACGCCCCACAGCCGTCGCTATATAGGCAAAGGCGCAGAGCATCCCAACTGCTGCTGTTTTCTTGGTCTTACTGTACATCTTCAATACCTCCTTAAAAAATTAACGTCTGAAAGAATAATAATATCTTTCAGGCGTTAATTTTCAGGTGTATTGATAAATGCCATCAGAGCAGGCCGGCCATAGTAAGGCTTACAGAAAAAGAGTGTAAAAATAGTCAGACTTATCCTGACATTCAACACACCTTCTTCAATCCAGACTATACTGTCGGTTTTGGACTTTCACCAAATCCTGCGTTTCACGCTCGCGGACTTTACCGCCGATCGGGAATTTCACCCTGCCCTGAAGACATTATTATTCAGTTGTCTGTACCAATATAGCATATCTGCAAAAGGATGACAATATTCTATAGGAAACCGGGATGAAACCGGGATAAACGTTTTGCCTTATTTTAATAGTATATCACTTTATCGTGTTTTCTTACTATTTCGATCATATTATGGTAGAATGAAAAAGACCAGATAAGAACTGACAATCATTTAAGGAGGTCCGATTTTATGAGTTTATTGACACAACCGCTGAAAATCAAAATACAGTATTAAGCAACCGCTTAGTCATGCCGCCTATGGCAACAGCAAAATCCGGTGAGAATGGCACGGTCACAACAGAATTATGCGATTATTATAAAGAAAAATCGCAGGGCGGATACATAGGATTAATCATTACGGAACACAGCTATGTCAGCCTGACAGGGAAAGCAAGCCCTAACCAGCTTTCTATTGCATGTGATGAAGATATTGATGGATTAAAGAAGCTTGTTTCTGTCATTCACCAAAATGGTTCAAAAGCATTTGCACAGATCAATCATGCGGGCGGTGTTGCTGTCGGCGGCAATACGAGCTGCGAAAAATTAAGCGCCAGCAGCATACAATTGCCAAATGCCAGACCAAATACTCCTGCCCTGCCCAAGGAAATGGCAGACTCAGACATACAAAATGTGATACAGGAATTTGCACAATCTGCCAGGAGGGCAAAATTGGCGGGTTTTGACGGAGTGGAGATTCATTCTGCACACGGATATTTATTGAATCAATTTTATTCCCCATTAACCAATAAAAGAACGGATTCCTATACAGGATCCACTTTGGAAGGACGCATTAAATTGCACCTGGAGATCATAAATGCTGTCCGTAAAACAGCCGGTACAGATTTCCCGATTGCGGTTCGTCTGGGCGCCTGTGATTATGCAGACGGAGGCAGCTCCATACAAGACAGTGTCAAAGCCTCAAAAGCCTTTGAAGAAGCCGGAGTTTCATTACTTGATATATCAGGCGGTTTCTGCGGATATACGAATCCGACTTCGCAGGAACAGGGTTATTTCAGTGAAATCACCAGGGAGATAAAAAAGCACGTCTTCATTCCTGTCATATTAACAGGAGGCATTACAAGTGCTGCTGCCGCTGAAGAGCTGTTGGAAAATAATTCTGCCGATTTGATTGGCGTCGGCAGAGCTTTATTAAAGGATTCTCTGTGGGCCGAAAAAGCGATTCACACACTGCAGTCTTCTATGATTAATTAAATTTTTTTAAACTGTTTCACATACTTTTTTCTCATCTGTAAATACTAACAAAAAGAGGTGATGAAAGTATGGCATCCTATGTAGCACCCGAGGTTCGGGAAAAATTCGAAACATTATCAATCAATTTAAAAGACTATATATTAGAGCGTAATGTACAGATTAATGATATTTATGATTTAATCAATGTTTTGGAGAATATTGTTTCTGAGGAAGAATAATGATCTTCTGCATTTTTCATTTTCCAAAAGTACCCATAAAGGACTAATTATACCGAATTAACGATACTCATACATTAAATAACAAATACCGATACAGCTATTAATCACTGTATCGGTATTTGTTATAAACGTCTTATTCTCATTTGCTCAACAAAAACACATGAGTTTACTTGTTTTTGACAGGCATCCAAATCTCCCATTGATACTCCGGTGAATTTGCATCACCCCCGGGAAATACCTCAAGGCTTGGTACCGATTCATCACGCTCATACTGGCTTGACGGTAACCATTCGGTTACAATACGTGTGTATGCCGCCGGCACATAATCAATTCCGGTGGGTGACGAAATTGTAAACACAGCCCATGTCGCAGCAGGAACTGTTTGTACCGTCATACCGTCCGGCCTTTTACCCTTATACTCGGCTCCAATGATAACCTTTGTCTGTCCTCCATCGGACTGAAAATCATAGGCTGCAACCTGCCAGAAAGGTGCCGTGTAATAATTGTCCGTCCCACCGCTGTTCCACAAACGAAAATTGTAATTATCCATAAATTCCCGCCAAAGTGTTGTCAAACTATCACCGGTTTTGCATTCCCCATTCTCGTATCCTGACAACCCCATAATTTTGAAGCTGTCTTTCTTTTCAATTCTAAAATTCATTTCGTTCACTCCTTTGATAGTGAGTACGAAGGTAATTGGCGGATAGGTTTTTAAAGGAACGCCCATCTTCCGGGCGGATAAGGGTGTTGTGCCGTGTAATTCTTTGAACGCTCTCGCAAATGCAGTAGGTGATTCATAGCAGTATTTCAAAGCAATGTCAATAATTTTATCATTACCTATTTGAATGTCGAAAACAGCTTGTGATAATCTTCTGCGGCGAATATACTCCGAAACAGACATTCCTGCCATGAATGAAAATATACGGGAAAATTCATACACAGAGCAGCCAACAATCCTGGACAGCGATTCATACTGAATAGGGTGAGTCAAATTATTCTCAATATACTGTGTTACACTGTTCATCCCCTTAAGCCAATCCATACAATCCCTCCTCTCATCTGTAATTATAAGTGAATGAAACACTTTTATCTTTACATCTCTTGCTGAGTTCGGATAGCATCTCATCTATTAAAGCCTATGAGGCATTTTTCATTACAAATAAAATCACACCTAAGATGAGAATGGCCGCCAATGGAAGGATTTTGGGTTTTTCGGCAAACTTCGTATCTTTTCGTTCCAGCGTTATATCCGCTTTTTCTTCGAGCTGCCTGATAAAATCATAACTGCCGTAAAACAAGTGTAACGAGATCGCCTTCTTTCCATCGATATGCAGTACATCATCAAATTCATTCTGTCTGCACTCTATGTATGCTTTGTTTAACTCGCCATAGCTTATTACTTTTCCGGCAGACACGGAACACGAAAGCCCGGAATCTGTTAATGTATATCTCTTAAATAATGTCCTCAAAGTAATGAATAAAATAATTAGTGAAATTACGAGCAGTACTATAGCAATTACAACGGATTCATTTATATATTGCGGCATAAAGCAAAATATAAAAACAGAAATAATAACTGCCAAAATACAAAAAGCACGTATATATTTGTTTACCATGATATAGGAACAATTCCGCTCGTCAGTTTTACATGGCTTCTGTGCTTCAGCCATCATACCCTGCATAATTTTAATTACTATAAATTTCATTCTAATCCCTCAATGATCAAGCTGTCCTAATATTTGTAAACAGTCTTCTGCAACAAAAGCGGATTACGTTTTAGAACGTATTTCAATAAGCCTTTTCGCAATATCCGTGTCGGTGTTTGTCCTGATATCGAAATCGTACGGAATATTTTTCGGATTACTTTTGGATGCTTCCACTGCCTGAAGCACGGTTTCAGGCAGGTCATATGCAGCCGCCAAAGCACGGCCTTTATCGTTGAAAATAACAGATACCTGGAAATGTTCCTGCGCAGGGGTTAAATAACATAAGGTTTTTGATTTGCTTTTGAGCATTAAAGTCCATCCCCATGCCTTACCATAATATTTCCATTCCTGCGAAAAATCAACATAAGTTTCTGATAGATACCGGATGATTTCATCCCATTGTTGTTTATACCCGCTTACTTCAACAGCAAGCATAAGTTCATCTGACAGCATTGCCTTCTCCAAATATATACTCTTCGCCATATCTTTACCTCATTTTCTTCATATATCTCAAATAAATAAATCATATCATGCTATTTATGATCATTCAATAAAAAATGTTTATTTTCTAACGAAAAGACAATTATCCTAATAAAAAAAGAAAAGCAATCAAAAGACCACTCTTCTTTTTAAAAATCATCTGTCACCATAATTGCCGCCATTTGCTCATATATAGCATTTACAGTATAGATTTTGTTCAAACTGATTATTATCCTCTGTTTCTCTTGTATTTAAAAAGTAAAAATTTTCTGTAATCATAGGATTAAATTAATCTATTTTCACAAAATCGCACATACATCCAAATATGTATGCGCGATTACCTGTTTGATAGCTATTTAATTATATATCTGTTAATTTTTTCAATAAATAGATATCTTTCTAAAGCTGGAAAAGGGACTCGAACCCTCGACCTACTGATTACGAATCAGTTGCGCTACCAACTGCGCTATTCCAGCAATTTACCGACGCTATTCATTATAAAGGCTAAATCACTTTTTGACAAGAGTATTTTTTCTTTTTATCTTAAAATTTTTCACCAAATTTATTTTAACGATAAAACATGTTATTAAATAATCAAAAAAGACACCGGAATACAAAAATATCCCGGTATCTGTAATCATTAATTTTCTTGACTATTCCACTGCATATAACCTACCGTAAAAGGTGCATTCTCATACTTTTTATAGCCAGTATTGACAAAACCATTTTTAATATACCAATTCCTGAGCCGGATATTATCATCTATCATCCCCAACACCACTTTCCTCACTCCAAGTTCCAGGGCCTTTTTCTTGCAATAGTCCAGCAGACAGGTTCCATATCCCAATTTTCTATATTCCGGCAATATTATGATGTCTTCTAATTTGCAGCTGTCTTCCAAAATCTTCATACCTAAAAAACCAGTCAACTTATCCCCGTCAAAATAGCCATACATCAATGTGCCGCTTTCAAATTCACTTAGAAGTTTATGATAAGGCAGACTGGCCCTCCCTCTATCCGGACAATTTTCCTCCGTCAAACCAAATTCTGCAGCAACAGTTTCATATCCCCGGTGAAATATTTCCAGACTTTCAAAAAGTTCTTCTTCTTTAATCGGTTTTATCATACCTGCCTTCCTCTTATATGCATCTTGCACAACTAGCCTTCCCCATTCCCTCCATCCAAATGTACATCCATCTGGGGATAAGGAATTCCAATACCATTCTCGTCAAAAGCATACTTAATCTCTTCCAGCATATCCCACCGCACCGGCCAGTAATCTTCTGTCTTCGTCCAGAAACGCATGCCGATCACCACGGAGCTGGCTCCTAAATCATCCACGAATATCCGGTATTCCTTGTCTTTTATAATCCTGTCATTTGCCTCAATAAGAGAATTAATAACCGCCTTCGCCTTACGGATATCGGCCCGGTAAGAAATGCCCACCTTCAGTTCCACTCTTCTGTTGTCCTCATTGGTTACATTCGTAATGCTTATATCCGCCAAAGAACCATTGAGAAGG
>ENA-OQLI01000211-OQLI01000211.1-human-gut-metagenome-genome-assembly--contig:-NODE-211-length-85006-cov-10.521154_pt1 | contig 85006 bp, 66 predicted proteins | sample MGYA00242805_ERZ504812 | MGnify/ENA primary metagenome ERZ504812 (study PRJEB26092, sample SAMD00036430) | human gut metagenome | host: Homo sapiens | study: EMG produced TPA metagenomics assembly of... | reverse complement strand
AAAGCTATTCATCAGACCCGACAATCTTCGGGTTCTCGTTTTGGGCTTTATTGACCTTTTGCTGTTCCAGCCAGTCCAGTAACTCATCCCGCCGCACCAGCAGTCGGTTTCCAATGTGGAACGCCGGAAAAGTCGCGTCGTGAAATATGCGGTAGGTGGTCGAACGGGAAATGCCGAAGTAAGTTTGCACCTCCTTGGGGCTTACAACATTGGGTAAATTTTGAAATTCCGTGTTCATGGGTTCCTCCTATGTAAATAATTTATAAAAAGGTCTTTACTATATAGCCGCTGAGAAGGGCGAAAATTACGAGGTTTTTTAAACTGTTTAGAAAAAGTTCAAATTTTTAGAAAGATTCTAAATCATATCATACAGACCGGCAGTTGCAACTTTTGCAACTGTCCTCAAAATATTTGAAAAAATATCTCTACTATATAGCCACTGGGGAAGGGCAAAAGGTAACGTTCGCTGAAAAAATAATGGGATTTTTTCATTAAATTTCAGTATAACAGTATAACTTGCAGGATTCCTGCAAGTTTAGAGATGTAAAGCGAAGAATTTTTTTTCAAGAACTGGCCTAAACACCAAAATTACACTTCAAAAACAGCATATCACCCATTGTGCTAAAAACCCTTGCACTTTTACAAAATATCTAAATCCATTTTAACAAACAATGGGGCAAAACCCTGCCACATTACTCAAAATAAAACAGGCAAGCCGCAGATTAAAACGGCTTGCCTGTAGAATGACGATGCTGACGGTGATGACGATGTTTTTGATATACCCCTTTACCCTATCCCACAAACACCGTCACCATCGTCACCACCGTCACGCTTATAGTGAAATGACGCTTGCAGTTTACTACTGTTCAAAACAAAAACAATGATACTACGATAAAAATAAAATCAGAATGACGCTGATGACGCTAATGACGCTGAATCCGGGATATGGTATAGGGATATCCTCAAAACAGCGTCACAAGCGTCATCAGCGTCACTATCGTCACACAAGAGCAGCGAGGGGGTCTGGGGAACACCCCAGAAATGCGTTTGTGGATATCCAAACGCTATGCTAGCAAAACACGTTCCCGCTCAAAGCGGGGGGGGTAATCAAAGCGGATGCGCATACAAATTCGTATATGCTCCAGAGTGAATCAGTTTAGATTCATCCAAAAATCTTGACTCGAAAAAGTGAATCAGTTCTGATTCACTCTGCACAAATGAACTGCTTTTTATTAAAAAAGGCCACCAGGATTTCTCAAGATAGCGCATAAGGCTATAGAAAATCCTGATGGACGAAGCTAAAACAGAAACAGAAATCAGAAAGGCTCAGAACAGCGTCGGAGCAATGGTCTTACCCCGGCTGCTTGCCGATGTAAGCCAAAATGCCGCCGTCAACATAGAGGATCAGGCCGTTGACGAAGTCGGAAGCCTCGGAGGCGAGGAACACGGCGGGTCCGCCCAGGTCCTCGGCTTCGCCCCAGCGCTCAGCGGGGGTCTTGGCAACGATGAACTGGTCAAACGGATGACGGCTGCCATCGGGCTGGATCTCGCGCAGGGGCGCGGTCTGCGGGGTGGCGATGTAGCCGGGGCCGATGCCGTTGCACTGGATGTTGTACTTGCCGTACTCGGAGGCGATGTTCTTGGTCAGCATCTTCAGACCGCCCTTGGCAGCAGCGTAGGCGGAGACAGTCTCACGGCCCAGCTCGCTCATCATGGAGCAGATGTTGATGATCTTGCCGCCGCCCTGCTCGATCATATCGGGAATGACCGCCTTGGCGACGATGAAGGGGGCGTTCAGGTCAACGTCAATGACCTGACGGAACTGGGCAGCGGTCATCTCAATCATCGGGATGCGCTTGATGATGCCGGCGTTGTTGACCAGCACGTTGATGTGACCGACTTCCTCGGTGATCTTCTTGACCATCTCATTGACGGCGTCCTCGTTGGTGACGTCGCAGACATAGCCGTGGGCGTTGATGCCGGCTTCCTTGTAGGCGGCCAGGCCCTTGTCGACCAGCTCCTGCTTGATGTCGTTGAAAACGATGGTGGCGCCGCAGTTTGCCATGGCGGTGGCAATGGCAAAACCGATGCCGTAGGATGCGCCGGTGATCAGCGCGACCTTGCCGGTCAGGTCAAAGGATTTGGGTGTGCAGACAGACATAAAAATACCTCCTGTTGAATGAAAAAATCGGTTTATCTTTCCAGCCCGTAGGGCACCGGGTGCTTGCCGTAGCGGTTGGCCGGGCTGCCGGTCAGGATCAGCGTCAGGGTATTTTTGCCGGGGGTCAAAAGCCCCGCCAGCGGGAATTTGTGCGGCGGCCAGAAGGAGGTGCCCGCCGGCTGGCCGTTGACAGTCAGCTCGGCCATCTCCTGCCCGGGCAGGGTCAGCAGCGGCGTGGCGGTCTGCAGCTCCGTTGCCGTGATTTGCAGTGTGGCGCGGTAGGTCTTGGTGAGATGAGCCGCGTCCTCGTCCGCAAGGGTAAAGTCTGGTGCGGCCAGCGACAGATAGGTAGGCGGCAGGGGAAGGGCCTCGCTTTCCCGCGCAGTGCAGGTGAACAGCAGCAGGCTGCCGCGCGCGGGCAGCTCCAGCGGCAGGCAGGCCCCCTTGGCGGTGCGCTCGGCCGGGCAGGCGCAGGGCTGGCCGTTCCACAGATCGTACCGGCAAAGCGGAGCATCCACCGGCAGGGTCAGTCGGGTCTTGATGGGGGTGTTGCCCTCGTTGACCAGCAGCCAGCAGGCGCGCCATTCCTTATTAAAAGAGGCGCAGCGCAGCATGGGCTGCGGCGGGTCGCAGCGGCAGTCCGACTCGAGCGCCGAGACCTCCGGATGCGCAGCGTCCGGGAACAGCGCCTTATCCCCCAGCACGGCGGTGTAGCGGTGTCCGTGTAAGCAAAGCGCGCCGTCCTCGACCGTGCAGGCGGAAAAATAGCTTTCGGGAATGTACTGAAAACCGATCTGCCGTTCAAACAGTGGGCGCACGGTGTCGGGGCAGAGGTCGCGGTTGCGGCAAAGCACGGCGGCCTCCGCATGCAGGTCGATGTCGGTCATCAGCCAGGACAGCCGCCGCCAGTAGGTGCTCCACGCTTCGTAATGCGCCCACCAGATGCTGTGGGGACCGACATCGGGCGGGCGCTCGTCCTTGCGCTTGCCGCGGATGCTGTAATAAAAGGCGTGCGGGATAAACAGGTTGACCCCGCGCACTGCCAGCCAGTCGGTGTACCATTTGATGTCCCCGCCCGAAAGCTGCCACGGGTTGTCGTCCTTGTTGCAGGCACCGAAGCACTCGTTGGCGTTGCGGCGGCGGTGCATCAGCCGCGCGGCATCGGCGCTGCACTTTGCCATCGTGGAATCCATACCCGCCAAGCCGTCTTTTTCGGGGGCGAGCCAGCGCAGCACCAGATCCTGCCCCGGCACGGCAAAGTATTTTTCTACTTCTATATCATCGCTCTGGTGTGGGTGGCCCATCAGACCGATGCCGTGCGCCTTGCACCAGCGGGAGAGCGTGCCGTAGTAGACCTCGCCCTCGCGCTGCAAAAGCAGCTTGTGATACAGCCGTGTATCGTCGTTTTCTTTGCCGTCAAACAGGGCGGCGAGGTTGGCGGCGTTGCCGCCCGCACGGCGGAAAATCTCGGCAAAGCCGTGCGTCCACGGGAACATACCGCTGACATTGCGCCCCAAAATACTCGGCTCATCGGTGAAAAAGCCGATGATCGCAGCTCCGAAATACTCTTTCAGTTCCCGATAGTAGGCTTCGTGGGTCAGTTCAATAAAGCGGCTGACGGCCGCAGGGTTCAGAATATCAGCGGTTTTGGGGGCGTTTTTCTCGCCGTCATCCTCGCCCCAGTGCAGCCCGCGCATCGTGCCGCCGCTTTTGCGCACAACCAGCGTGCCGCTTTCCGTCTGTGCCAGCAGCTCGTCCCCCGGCAAAACGGTCTGGGTCAGCGCGATGCCCTCGCTGGCAAGCTCAGGGTGATCCTTTACGACCAGCCCGCTCGCCGAGCCGGAGGGGTACATTCCCTCGTCATACAAAACGATTTTCATATCCAGCGCGGCGGCAGTCTGCACCGCCGTGCGGATATGGGCAAAGTAGCGTTCACCCAGATAGGTGATGTCGGGGCTAAGCCCCATGCGCGGGTGCAGCACCACGCCGTAAATGCCGTGGGCGGCAAAGTCCGCCAGCTGACGGCGCAGCTCCTCAGCGGTCAGCTCGCCGTTCAAAAACCAAAACGGGATGGCGGTAAATTCTCTGGGCGGGTTTTGCAGTTGGGCAAGAAACTTCATTATGCGGCCTCCTGTGCTTCGGCGCGGGCGCAGATGTCCGCCCATGCGTGGGATTTATAGTAGAACAGCATCGCCAGCAGCCCGACAACAAAGCTGAACGAAACACCCGCCATGGCGTAGCCGCCGTAGCCCAGCCACGCCAGCAGGTAGGACGCCGGGATGCGCACACCCCACAGCAGAATGATGTTGACGATGGTAGAATAGCGGATCTCGCCCATGCCGTTGGCAAAGCTCATAATCGCGTTGAAGGCTGCGTAGCACCACTGGAACGGCAGCACAATACGGATATACCGCACTGCAAAGGCAAGCACGGCCTCGTCCTGCGTAAAAAGCAGCAGCAGCGGGCGGCAGCACGCTGCCATAAGCAGCCCGCCCGCCAACGAAAGCAGCCCCGACGCCGCCGGAATCATCCACCCGCCCTTGCGCAGGCGGCGGTAGTCCTGAGCGCCGAGATTTTGCCCCGCAAACACCGAGGTCGCCTGCGAAAGCGAAGTGACCGTGATGTTGGCCAGCCCGCCGACCTTGCCCGCTACCGAGCAGCCCGCCACAAAAACCGACCCATGCAGGTTGTACAGCGCCTGCAAAAAGACGTGACCGATGGAGTAGAGCGCCGAGTTCAGCCCCAGCGGCAGACCGATGCGCACAATCTGGCGCAGGGCTCCGGCATCAAAGCCGCAGGGCAAAACAGGCAGCGCAAGCTCTGTGCAGCGGCGGCGAATGTAAAAAATGCTGCATATCCACGACAAAAACAGCGCAATCGCCGTGGCTGCCGCCACACCGCCGATGCCAAGGCCGAGCGCGCCGGTAAGCACAAGATCCAGTACGATGTTGGCGGCGCAGCTGATAAACAGCAGCAGCAGGGAGGACGAGCTGTTGCCTATGCCGCGCAAAAGACCGGCGTTGAAGTTATAGCCCATGTTGCCCAGAATACCCAGCATCGTGATGCGCAGATACAGCACCGCCCCCGGCATGGCGTCCGCCGGGACCTGCATCAGCCGCAGCATCCACGGACCCAGCAGGAACCCGATGACGGTCAGCGGCAGCGACGCTGCAAACAGCAGCCAGACCGAGGTGCGCACGAGCTTTTGCAGCTGGTCATGGTCGGCGCGGCCGACCGCCTGCGATACGAGGATGGAGATGCCCGAGCCGATACCCACAAAGACACAGAGCAGAATTTCGAGCGGCTGGGAGCTGGTCGCCACCGATGCCAGCGCCGTAGTGTCGCAGAAATTGCCGATGACGAGCGTGTCCACCGTGCTGTACAAAAGCTGCAGAATATTGCCGGCACAGATGGGCAGCGCAAACAGCGCCGCGCGCCCCAGCACTGAGCCGTGGGTCATATCAACTTGTGCGGATTTTCGGTAAGCCGGCATAGCCCTACCTCCCGGTATGACAGATTTTCTTATCTATATTGTACGAGGAAACCGCGCCGGCTGCAACAATCATTATCCTTTGATTTTTGGATAGATATAAACGATGAGGCGAGCAATTTTTGCGGTGCGGTGTAAAAAACAATCACGCCCTTTGCGGCGGCGGGAGGGCGTGATTTCCCGCTGCTTTGTGCAGGTTCCACAAACAAAGATTGACAAAATCGGTAACATTGACAGCAAGATTTGCCGCAAAAGGGCTTGCCACTGCGGCGCAAAATGTGCTATCGTTAAAATTAAATTCAGTGAAAAGGAAGTAAAATTTGTATGCGGAAGCCTCTGACAAGACAGAACAGCACGCGCGTCAAGCGCAGATACTCTGCTTATCAGAACCGTATTTTTTTCTATCTCGTGACCCTTGTCACCGCCCCGCTGCTGCTGTTGGGCGTGCTGTCCAGCGTGGTGTACTACCGGCAGACCGTCACGCGCAGCGATGTCCTGCTGGCCTCGGCGCGGGAGAATGTCGAGACGCAGATGGAAATTGCGCTGAGCAACCTGCGCGCCTACTACAGCGCGGTCGTCAGCGCGGACAATTACCAGACCCTGTGCCAAAAAACTGTGCCGCCGTACAGCGAGTACACCCTTGTGCGCGATATGCAGACCGCCATGCGCGGCGGCAATCTGGTGGATAAATATGTCGAGGGGTATACCTACATCAACCTGCGCAGCGGGTGGATTTTAAGCAACAACGGCATGTACCGGCTGGCTGATGCCGCCAACCGGGATGAGGTCGCCCACCTGCTGAGCGAATGGGCGGAGCAGCATGCCTCTATGCTATGGGTCAACCGCACCGAATTCCCGACCCCTGCGCGGGCAGACACACCGCTGAACACGGTGGATCTGACCGGCGAGCTGCTCGTGCTGCGCAGCAGCTCCTACCGCACGGGCAGCTATGCGGTGCTGATCGTCAAGCTGGATCTTTCGCCGCTGTATGAGATGACCGAGAGCTGGCAGACCGGCGGCTACAGCATTGCCGCGCGGGATTTCACCGGCAAGACGGTGCTGAGCACCTCTGACGCGCTGACCGCCCTGCTGGACGCCGACACCCCTGCCGAGGGCGGCTGTGTGCAGGACGGCTGGCGGCTGAACAGCGGCAAGATGGGCGTGAACGGGCTGACCTACTATGCGGCGCTGCCGCAGCGCACGCTGGCGGCTACCGCCGGCATGGTGATTCTGATCGCTTTTGTGCTGGCCGGGGGACTGGTGGCGGTGCTGCTGATCTGCCGCCGATCGACCAGTGTGCTGTACGCCCCTGTGGATGATCTGATGCACGCGGCCAGCGGTGTGTTCGGCCAGCCCGGCAGCGATGAGGAGGAGTTTGCCTATCTGGCCGCCGGTGTCAAGCAGGTGGCCAGGGACAAGCAGGCGATGCAAAGCCTGATGCAGCAGCAAAACCGCCGCCTGCAGCAGAGCTTTGTGGAAAATCTGATCCGCAGCGAGGTCACCGATGAGGCCGCCGGCCACACGATGCAGGAGCTGGGGCTGGCAGTCTGCCCCGCGTATCGGCTGATCGCGCTGGCGCTGGATACCCCGGCGGGCACCTCCGGCCCGGTGCGGGAGACGATGCTGCTGACCGCCATACAGACGATGCCCACCGAGCTGCTGCGCCGCTGCGCGTTCCAGCCCGTAATGCTGAACTTTACCCTGCTGCTGGTCGTGGGCGGCGAGGAGGCTGCTCTGAACGAGGCCTGCCGCGTGGTATATACGGCAGCGGCGCGCAGCATCCGCACCGCGCTGGGGGTCAGCTGCCGCGCGGGCGTCAGCCGCCCCTTCCACAAGCTGCACCACATGCAGCTGGCCGCGCAGGAGGCATGGGAGGCCCTGCGCCTGCCGGAGGCCGATGCCCCCGAGGCAAGCGGGCAGATGCTGTACTACCAGCCGCCCGATGAGCAGTGCGCCCGCAACGGCTATGATACGCTGCTGGAGCATGAGATCACGGCCGCTGTAACCGCCTGCAAGACCAAGGAGGTGCGCCACCTGCTGGAGCGCTTTACCACCAAAATGCTGGAAAAGGACATTCGCGGCTATGAGCGGCAGTTTTACATCCAGCGGCTGGTGGCGGCCATGCTGGCCGTGGCGGAAAACGCCGGGCTTTCGGTCAACCAGGTGCTGGCCGACCGGCAGGCCAACCTGTTTGAAACGATCAGCAGGATCTACACCGCCGACCAGATGCAGAATTTCCTGATGGACGAGGTGGCCGTGCCGGTCATGGACCTGCTGACCGAGTTCCGCCAGAGCAGCTCAAGCGAGCTGGTCAAGAATGTGCTGGCGCTGATCAAGCAGACGCGCGGCGATATTACGCTGAATGAGTGCGCCGACCGGCTGAACTATAACCCGAGTTATATCTGGAAGGTGCTGCGCACCGAGAAGGATACCAGCTTCAGCGATTTGGCCAACAATGAAAAGCTGGAGATGGCCAAGGAACTGCTGCTGACCAGCGACATGACGGTCGTGCAGATCGCCGACACGCTGAACTATTCCAATGTGCAGAATTTTATCCGGTTTTTCAGCAAAAAGGTCGGCATGACCCCCGGCAAATACCGCAAGGATTACCAGAACGAGAAGAAGTGAGGGTAATTGCCCTCACCTACAGCAAAGACCGTGTCCGATGTGTTCGGGCACGGTCTTTGCTTGTTATTCGGTTTCTATGCGCAGTACATTGACCTTGTCATCGTACTGGGTGCAGGTGCCGGTGATGTGGGGGATCAGGGCGTTGACCTCCATGACCAGCGCGCCCTCGGCGGTCAGATAGGGCTGGCCGTCCATCAGGTTTTCCTTGCCGTCAACCAGCAGGTGGGTGACGCCGACCTGCGCTGTCACGGTGTGCCCGCCGCTGTGCAGCGTCAGGCAGCCCCCGGCGGCGTTCCAATCATAGCAAAAGGCATCGGGGATAACCGTTTGCAGCCGCTCCAGAATGCAGAGCACCGCGCCCCAGACGCGGCCGTTCTCATTGACGCTGCGCACGCCGCGGGTGTCCGGCTCCTGTCCGTTGACGAGGATCTTGGTGTAGCACTTGTCCTCCGGCTGGTATTTTGCTGCATCGGCCTGCGGGATGGGGACGAACGCATCGCGGTGCTGCGGCGCACAGGCGGCATAGTCCGGCAGGCGGCAGGGCAGCGGTGCGGCTGTCAGCGGTGAGAGGTCGGCGGGCTTGCTCTGCAGCGTGATGACATTGCGGAGACTGCCCATCACGGCGGTCAGGCGGATGATGCCGGGCGCTGTGCCCGCGCGCAGAAATACACGGTTGGTGCCGCACTCAGCATAGACATGGTTTTGGTGGATGACGCTGTCGTCGTGGCCGTAGCCCGCAAAGCGGCCGCTGTTGTAGCCGCCCAAAAACTGCGCGGGGCCGTCCAATGTGAAGTCGATGCGCGCATCGCAGAGCGGGCAGACCCGCCCGGCGCTGTCCTGCACGGCAATATCGACATAGGCGATGTCGGCTCCGTCAGCGGCAAGGCCGCCCGGTGCGGTGTGCAGCGTCAGCTGCAGGGCGGCGGGGCTGTCGGCGGTTTCCAGCTGGTCAGACGCGGCGGGCGTGCCGTCATAGCCGTAGCCCACGGCCTCGACCCAGCCGGACTGCGTCACATACACGCCGGGAAAGGCGAACACAAAGGTATTCTGCGGCTTGTCGCACCGCCCGACACGGCGCCCGTTGACGAGCAGCTCGACTGCGGCAACAGGGTAGCTTGCCACCACATACACCGTCTTATTGTGCGGGTCGCGGGTGTGCCAGACGCCGGTGCCCTCCCAATAGGTGCCGTTAAAGCGCTTTTCTTCATAGCGATAGTTGGCAGCGGTGGGGGCGGGGTAGTTCCAGTGGCCGATGATCTTGACGGCGGGGGTCTCGCTCTGCATAACGCGGAAGCAGTCAAAGCTCTGCTTTTTGGTTCGGCAGGGATCGACGCGGCCGCTCATGCGGGCGTTTTCGCTGTAGGACTGGCGGCCATGCTGGGCAGAGTCCGTCCAGCAGAGCGCCGCACAGGCGCTGTAGTAGTTCTTGCCGGAGGCACCGCCCATCCGATCGTTGAAAAACTCGGCGTAGCCGCGCGCGTTTTCAAGCGCGAGCTCCTCACTGGTAAGGTCGTAGAAGTCGTACCCAACAGCTTTTTTGCCGCCCTTGCCGACCCAGCGGTTGCGGTAGTCGAAATCCGGCGGGGTGAAGTCGTCCCAGATGCGGCGGGGGGCCTCCTCGCGGCTGTACTCAGTCTCGGTGACAGGGCCGTGCTGCGACAAAAAGCGGGCGGCGTGGCGGTTCAGCATCGTGCCGACATACTCGCTCTCGTTGACGACCTCCTCGGTGTTCAGGGTGCGGCAGCCCATAAAACGCCCGCCGTGGGGGTCCAGCTGCTGCTTGAGCAGCCGCATCTCCCGCATGTGCTCGCGGGAGATCGAGTTGTTGCCCGCCTCCCAGAACAAAATGGACGGATGGTTGCGGAAGGCGATGATGACATCGCGCATCAGCTCCACGCGCTGATCCCACTGGCGACCGAAATTTTCTTTTTCCTTGTCACCGGCGGGCTGGGTGCAGACGATGCCGTGGCGGTCAAAGGCACGGATGTCCGTGGGGCTGCCCGCCACATGCATAAAGCGGATGTGGTTGGCGTTGCTCTCGCGGATGAGGGCAGCGTCCTCATCGTGCAGCCACTCGGGTGCAATGCCGATGGCTGCCCACTCGTTGGCGGCGCGCTGGGCGTAGCCGCGCAGCCACTGCACCGCGCCGTTGATGCGGATTCCGCGCTCGCTGTCATAGCTTACGGCGCGGAACCCGGTTTCCAGCCGCTGGACATCGGTTTTTTCCCCGTCTACGAACAGCTCTGCCTCGACGGTGTACAGGTAGGGGTCATCGATCCTCCAAAAGCGCAGCGGCAGGGTGTCGGCCCCGGCGTGCAGCACGCTGACCTGCACCGAGTCGGTGGCGGTGGGTGCGGGCAGGGCTTCGTCCTCCACGGGGCGGTAATGTCCGGGTACGGCTTCGTCGGGAACATAAGCGTCCGCCGGGGTGATGCTCAACGGTGGGACAGCGCGCCCTGTGGGCGGCACGGTGGCGGGTGCGCCGTCAAAAATGGCGGCAACGCTGCCGTCCGGGCGGCGCAGCGTGATGCGCAGCTTGGCGGAAACCGCGGTTTCGCCCTCGTTGCGAACCTCTGCCTCGGCGGCAATGTCTGCCGTTGCGTTGCATAAATCAAAATTTTTGCCGTAAACGTAAACGCCCTTGGTCTGCAAATTGGAGTAGAGCGGCAGCGTCAGATAGACATCGGGCTTGAAAAACACCTGCACGGGGCGGGTGATGCCGCCGACCGAGGGATTGAAGTCGTTGCAGTTCCAGAAAAAGGGGACGCCCACGCGGTCGGCGGGGACGGCCTGCTCCTGCGGAAAGAGATAGCTGCCGGGGATAGCATCGGGCTTGTTGGGGGTCTCGGCAATGCAGAACGGCGCATTGCGGGTGGCGGTGTTGTCGGTCGCAATGGCGATGAGGTTCGGCGCATCGTACCGCACATAGGGGGTAATGTCAAAGCCGAACGGCGCAACGCCGGCCTCGTAGTAGCCGGCCAGCGTACCGTTTACATAGAGGTAGCAGGTCTGGCGCAGCCCCTCAAACGCAAGCAGCACCTTGTGGTTTTTGTGCCGCGCCGGAATGGTGAGGATGTTGCGGTAGAACGCTGCGGTGCGGCGCTGGCCGCTGCCGCCGTCCTGAATGCGGTCACGGAACAGATCCTCATCATTGAAGGTGTGGGGCAGCGTGACGGGCTGCCAGTCGGTTTCCCGGTAGTCGGCCTCGTAAAAGGCGTGCCCCTCAGCGTCCCGGTGCGCGTCAATGGCCTTTGCCATGGGGAAGGCATCTGCCCGCAAAAAGTGCCAGCCGTGGTGGAAATAAAAGCTTTCGCCTTGCAGTGTAGACATAGCGTTTTCTCCCTGTCAGATGTGCTGTATACAGTTGCAGGCCCGCAATCTTATCTTTATCATACGCGCTGCCGCGGCGAAAAACAAGTGTCATTTGATGGGAAGAAGGTTTTGAAAGCGCGGTGCAGCGATAAATATCAAGATATGGAAACAGGACCTGTTTGCTGGCAGCAGGGCGGAGTGACCCAACCCGCCGGCAAAGCGGGGCAGGCGGGGCAAGGCTGCAGCAGGGGCAAGAACGCTCTTTGTTAAAATGCACAAAACAGATAGGCGTTGTGTATAAAATATTCACAATTTCAACCTGAAACAGCAAACGATAGTGCCGGTAGATATAAGGATTGTTTTGTGTGTCATCTGCATACATAATTGCGCTGTACCGTGAAATATAATGAAAATTTTCGCGTGTTTTTGATTGTAGCCAAATCCGCAGAGCAGGGGATACAATGGAATCAACGAAACAGCCGCCGCCGGATGACGAGGGCCCGCGATCCCGACCAAAGCACCGAGGCCGCCGGTTGTTGAGAACACAAAGCAAGGAGGAAACGCTTATGGCACAAACCGCTGCGGTCAAGCAGAGCAAGGCCAATGCCCGCGCCCAGAAACAGCTGGGCCACAACACATGGCGCAAGGCGTTCATGCAGCACTACTGGTTATATATCATGATGCTGCCGGCGCTGCTCTACATGATCATCTTTAATTACCTGCCGATGACGGGCCTGTATATGGCATTTACCGATTTCAGCCCCTTCAACGGTGACACGATTCTGGAATGTGTGTTCGGCAGCCCCTTTGCCGGGCTGAAGTACTTTAAAAAGCTCTTCACCGGCCCGGACTTCTGGACGCTGTTCCGCAACACGCTGTCCATCTCGCTGGCCAACCTTTTCTTCGCCTTCCCGGCACCGATTATTCTGGCGCTGATTTTAAATGAGCTGCGCTGCAAATGGTTCAAGCGCACGGCGCAGACGCTGGTCTATATCCCCCACTTTGTCTCCATCGTCATTGTGGCGGCGCTGACCTTCCAGATGTTCTCCACCACGGACGGCGCCATTTACCACATTCTGACACAGATTTTTGGTTCCAATGCGCCCGACCTGCTCAGCGACCCCAAGCTGTTCCCCGCGCTGATCGTCGGCCAGAATATCTGGAAGGAGACCGGCTACGGCACCATCATCTATCTGGCGGCGCTGTCCAGCGTGGATGTGCAGCTGTATGAGGCTGCCAAGATCGACGGCGCAGGCCGTTGGCAGCTGATGTGGCATGTCACGCTGCCCGCCATCCGCGGCACCATTGTCCTGATGCTGATCATGAAGGTCGGCCAGCTTCTGAACACCAGCTATGAGCAGATCTTCCTGATGCAGAACTCGATGAACCGCGCAGCCTCCGATGTGTTTGACACCTATGTCTACACCAAGGGCATCACGGGCGGCCAGTACTCGCTGGCGACCGCCACCGGCCTGTTCAAGTCCACCATCAGCATGCTGATGGTCGTTACCGCCAATAAGATCGCCAAGCTGTTCGGCGAGTCCGGCCTGTACTAAAGAAGGGAGCTGTGCTACAATGACAATGCCCTTTACCCATAAGAAAGACGAGGTGCGCGCCACTGGCACGCTGGAGGCCCGCACCCCCGGCGATCAGGCTGTGCAGGTTCTTTTGTATGTCATCATTGCGCTGGTGGCGCTGGCCTGTGTGCTGCCCTTCATCTATGTGGTGGCCGGCTCCTTTGCGACCGAGCGCGAGCTGACCGAGCGGCCCTTCTTCCTGATCCCGCAGGATGTATCGCTGAACGCCTACCAGTACATCCTCAAGCAGGGCGATGTGTTCCGCGGACTGAAAAATTCGGTGATTGTCACCGTGATCGGCACGCTGATCAATATGTTCGTCTCCTGCACGATCGCCTACCCGCTGTCCCGCCCCTACCTCAAGGGCCGCAACGGCTTTATCAACATGGTCATCGTCACGATGCTGTTCACCGGCGGCATGGTCCCCTCCTACATTATGGTGGTCAATGTGCTGCATCTGGGCAACACCTACTGGGCGCTCTGGCTGCCCACGGCGATGAGCGCCTTCAACATGATCATCATCAAGAACTACTTCCAGGGCATCCCCATGGAGCTGGAGGAGGCCGCCATCATTGACGGCTCCAACGACCTGATCACCTTTGTGCGCATCATCCTGCCGCTGTCCGCGCCGGTGCTGGCCTCGGTCAGCCTGTTCTACGCGGTCAGCCACTGGAACAGCTACTTCAATGCGATGCTGTACATCAACAACTCCGACATGGAGGTCATCACCATCGTGCTGCGGCGTCTGGTGTTCCTGACCACGCAGGTGGCCGAGGATTCCACCTTTGACTGGGGCGCAGCCGGTATGCCGCCCATCAAGGCTGTCAAGATGGCCACCACGGTGCTGTCTACCCTGCCGATCCTCTGCATCTATCCGTTTGTGCAGAAGTTCTTTACCCAAGGTGTCATGGTCGGCTCGGTCAAGGGCTGATACCAAGCTATACAACCACTTTTATACAAAAAGGAGAAAAACGAAAATGAAAAAGGCACTTTCCCTCTCTATGGCGCTGGCAATGTCCGCCGCCATGCTCGCAGGCTGCGGCGGCTCCGCCTCCGACAGCACCTCCGCTTCCAGCGCTGCTTCCTCTGCGGACAGCGCTGCCTCCGGCACCCCCACCGTCAGCTTTATGATCCCCGACTTCACCGGCCATGTGCTGAGCAATGAACATTCCGATGAGGTCATCGCCAAGTACGAGGCCTACACCGGCACCCATGTCGAGTGGCGCACCGAGGCCAATGATACCTACAGCGAGAAGTTCGGCCTGACCCTGATGGACAAGGACAACATGCCGATGATCCTGACCGCCACCAAGACGCTGGATCAGAACGCCAATGCAGCCGATGCTGCCAAGCGCGGCGCCTTCTGGGATCTGACCGAGTACCTGCAGGACAGCGAGGCATACCCCAACCTGTCCCAGATCAGCCCCGATGTTCTGAAGGGCCTGACCGTGGACGGCCAGATCATCGGCATCCCCCGCGCCCGCGCCATCGGCCGCAACGGTCTGGGCTACCGCACCGACTGGGCCGAGGCCGTGGGCATCACCGAGGCCCCCAAGACGGTCGAGGATGTCTATGACATGCTCTATAAGTTCACCTATGACGATCCGGACGGCAACGGTGCCAACGACACCTACGGTCTGGAAATGTGCAAATACACCGGCCCGTGGGATATTATCCAGACATGGTTCGGCTGCGGCAACGGCTGGGTCGAGCAGGACGGCAAGCTGGTTCCCGTACACCAGACCGCTGAGTATAAAGAAGCGCTGGACTGGATGCGCAAGATCTACGCCGACGGTCTGGTCCGCCCCGACTGGGCGACTGTGGACACTGCCAACTTCCAGGTTGACACCCAGAAGGGCGTCACCGGCGTCTTTGTCGACACGATGGACGGCACCAAGCGCATCTGGAAATACTTTGAGGACAACGCCGTTGCCGATGTGAACGATGCCTCCAAGATTGCCACCATGACCTCTGTCGGTCCCATCAACGGTCACACCCTTGCCACCACCGGCTACAACGGCTTCTACCTCATCACCAAGTCCGGTGCCAAGACCGAGGAGGATGTCAAGGCCTGCCTGCACTTCCTTGACAAGATGTGCGACCCCGAGATGATGGCCCTGGCCGACTACGGCCTGAAGGACATCTGCTATGACATCAACGCCGACGGCAAGATTGTTCCCAACGGCAAGTACGACACCACCAACTGCCCGCACGCAGGTCTGAATCAGGCTGTGCCCTATGTCCCCTACCTGACTGAGCAGAACCCCGATTACCAGCTGGAAAAGGCTGACTATCAGCTGGCTTACGAGGAGAGCATTGCCAACAATGTGCAGTATGCCGTGTTCAACCCCGCGCTGGGCTACCTGACCCAGTCCGACACCTACGCCGAGTGCGGCAACGACCTTGTCCAGATTCTGGACGACGCCCGCACCCAGTATATCTGCGGCCAGATCGACGAGGCCGGTCTGCAGGCTGCCTTCGACCAGTGGAATGCCCGCGGCGGCACGCAGGTCATTGAGGAAGTCAACGCCCTGTACGCAGCAGATAAAGCCTAATTGAATGTGAGCGCCGCAGCGGATGTTGCGGCGCTCTTTTATGATGGAGGGAAAGTCCATGCAAATCTCTGTGCGCAGCCAGACGGCTGCGGAAACCACCCTTAGCTGGCAGCCGGTGGCCGGGGCCGCCCGCTACCGCATTTTGTGGAGCGACCGCCCCGGCGAGACCGTGCGGTTCAAAACGGCGGGCGAGAGCGGGGAAAGCCTTTTCACCTTCTGCCGCTCGACGCATATCCCCTATTACATCAAGGTGCAGGCGCTGGCAGAAAACGGGGCCATGCTGGAGGAAAGCACACCCGTGCAGACCCCCGTGGGCCGCGTGCTGCAGCAGCAGCTGGAGGCGCTGTCCCGCGGACTGGTGGCTATCACGGCAAACACCGGTGTGTTTATCAGCTGGCGGCTCTTTAAAAGCGAGGTCACCGGCCACAACGCCACCGGCCTGACCGGCACCGACTTTGTGCTCTATAAAAACGGGGTCAGGCTGGCCACCGTGGCCGACAGCACAAACTATCTTGACGCGCAGGGCACAAGCGGGGATACCTACGCCGTGGCCCCGCTGGTAAACGGCGTAGAAGGGCCCGCCTGCAGGGGCGTAAAGCCGTGGCAGAAGGGGTACTATGAGCTTCCGCTGCAAAAGCCGGCGGACGGCGTGACCCCGGCCGGGGAGCCCTTTGCCTACCATGCCAACGATATGAGTGTGGGTGATATTGACAATGACGGCGAGTACGAGTATTTTGTAAAATGGGATCCTGACAACTCCCACGATGTGTCGATCAAGGGCTACACCGGGCGGTGCTTTATCGACTGCTATAAGCTGGACGGCACGCTGGTCTGGCGGCTGGACATGGGGCAGAACATCCGCGCCGGAGCGCACTACACCCAGTTTATGGTGTACGACTTCAACGGGGACGGCAGGGCCGAGATGGCTGTCAAGACTGCGCCCGGCACCGTGATGACCCGCTTTGCGCCGGACGGTACCGTGCTGTCCCGCCGGTATATCACGATGCCGCAGAAGGATCTGGACGCCGGGTACAGCCACGCGGATAACTATGTCTGCACGGCGCAGGATTACCGCCTGCATATGGCCGAGATATTCCGCCGCTGGCACACCCACCCCGAGGTCGTAAACGGCCGCTGGCCCGCCACGGTGGAGCAGTGCTTCGGCCTTGCGCCGCAGTACGCCTACCCCCTGTGCGAGGCCGATGCCCTTGCGCTGGCCGACTATTTCCTTGATGTGTACGCGCCGAGCCGCAGCCCCAAAAACGAGCTGCGCAAGTTCGAGGGCTTTGTCTATGACGGCCCCGAGTACCTGACGATGTTCGGCGGGGACGGCGCCGAGCTGGACACGATCGACTACCCCTACCCCCGCGTGGATGACGGCCTTTTGTGGGGTGATTATGCAATGCCCCGCATCGAGCCGTGCAACCGCGTGGACCGCTTTAACGCCGGGGTGGCCTATCTGGACGGTGAGCGCCCCTATCTGATCGCCTGCCGCGGTTACTACACCCGCGCCACGCTGGCGGCCTACGACTTTTTTGAGAACCGCTTTCACAGGGTATGGGGTATCGACTCCGGCTTTGTGCCGATGGCGAACCCCTTTAACGACAGCGGCTGCCATCTCGCTGTCGGCACCGACCCTGTGTACGGCATTCTGGCCGGGCAGGGCAACCACAGTATTTCGACTGCTGACATTGATGGGGACGGCTGCATGGAAATTGTGTACGGCGCAGCAGCCATCGACCATGACGGAAGCCTGCTCTACTCCAAATACGGCACCCTGCCCGACGGCAGGACCCGCGCCAAGTTCGGCCACGGCGATGCGATGCATGTGGCCGACATCGACCCCGACAGCCCCGGTTTGGAGATTTTTAATGTCTACGAGGAGGGCGAGCGCGCCCCCTACGGCTGGGCACTGCGCGATGCCGAGACCGGTGATGTCCGCTTTGGCGAATACGCCGAGGAGGATCTGGGCCGCTGCATGATCGGCAAGATCGACCCGAACACCCGCGGCCTGCAGGTCTGGGTCAAGGATGTGTATGATGTAAACGGGCGCACGCTGGAGCTGCCCACCCCCGGCACCAACATGAAGATCTACTGGGCGGGCAATCTTTCGACCCAGATCACCGATGGCGCGGACTATCTGCACGGCAATCAATACGGAGTCATTAACGATCTGACCCACGGCGTCATGCTGCAGCCCGCGGGCACCGCCACCAACAACGGCACCAAGGGCAACCCCTGCCTGGTGGCCGATGTGCTGGGTGATTTCCGCGAGGAGCTGCTGGTGCGCACGGCGGACGACACCGCCATCCGCATCTACACCACCACCGATCTTACCCCTCACAAGCTGTTTACCCTGATGCACGATGTGCAGTACCGCTGCGGCGTGGCATGGCAGAACAACTGCTACAACCAGCCGTGCTACCCGTCCTTCTACTATGCAGGCGACATGGATTTTGCCAATGTGCTGCCGCAGCTGAACGCCAAGCCTACCCTCTGGATGGCGGGCGATTCCATTATGCAAAGCTACGCCCCCGAGGACAAGCCGGTGACCGGCTGGGGCGAGATGCTGCACACGCTGGCGCAGGGGGATGCTGTATGCTGCGCTGCCCACCGCGCGGACTGCCCCTTCCCGCAGGAGATGCGCTACGAGCTGCCGGGCCTTGTCATTGACAACTGCGCCATGGCGGGCCGCAGCAGCAAGACCTTCCGCGAGGAGGGGCGGCTGGACGACATTGCCGCGCATATCCGCCCCGGTGATCTGCTGGTGGTCAGCTTCGGCCATAACGATGCCAACCGCGCAAAGGCCGAGCGCTATGTCCCGGCGGATGCCTTCGGCGAGAGCCTGCGCCCCTTCTGGGACGCTGCCCGCAGCCACGGCGCAGTGTGCATCTTTGCCTCCCCCGTGGCGATGCGCGAGTTTGACGAGGCCGGTGTCTGCCACCCCTCGTTTGCCGCCTACCGCGAGGCGATGCGCGCCTTTGCCGCCGAGATCGGCGCGCCGTTTATCGACCTTGGTGCCGCCACCGCCGCCGCCAACACCGCCTTTGGCGCCGAGCGCTGCAAGGCCCGCTATATGTGGGTGGGCGCAAAGCAGGACAACGCCCACCAGCAAAACGCCGGTGCCCGCCGCACGGCACAGGCCTTTGTACAGCAGCTTTTGCAGGACACCACCCCGGCGCTGGATGTGCTGCGGGCGAATTTCAAATAAATTTTGACAAAAAAGAAGGTTTTGTTTATGAACTACACCGAACCGAAGGTCATTTACACCTGCTTCCCCGGCGGCAAGCATAAGGTGCTGACGATGAGCTATGATGACGGCCGTTTGGAGGACCGCCGCCTTGTCGAGCTGTTCAACCGCTACGGCATCCGGGGCACCTTCAACCTGAACGGCGGCCTGCCCCGCCCCGAGCGCATCCCCGAGAGCGAGTGGGTCGAGCTGTACAAGGGCCATGAGGTCGCCTGCCATACCTACCACCACCCCACCATCTCCCGCAGCCCGCTGGACCAGACCGCCCGGCAGGTGCTGGCCGACCGTATGCAGCTGGAGGGCGTCATGGGCTACCCCGTGCGCGGCCTTGCCTACCCCAACGGCAGCTGGACACCGGAGATCGCCGCCCTGCTGCCCGCGCTGGGCATCCGCTACGCCCGCGTTGTGGGCGACACCCACGACTTTGCGATGCCCCACGACTTTATGACATGGAAAGCCACCTGCCACCACACACACAACCTGCTGGAGGACGGCAAGCGCTTTGTAGAGCTGTACAAGACGCAGTATCTCTACATGATGTATGTCTGGGGTCACAGCTTTGAGTTCCGCACCGAGGAGGACTGGGCCCTGATGGAGCAGTTCTGCCAGCTGGCCGGCGGGCGCGAGGACACCTGGTACGCCACCAACATCGAGATCGTGGACTACATGGCCGATGCCGCCCGCCTGCAGTACACCGCCGCGGGCGATAAGGTCTGCAACCCCAACGCCCAGTCCATCTGGGTCGAGGCGGACGGTCGTCAGTATGAGATTCCAGCCGGAAAGACTGTGACGCTGGTATAAGCGGATTCGCAATTTAAAAAGGAGAGAGCAATGGCAAACCTGATTTTTGACAAAGCCCAAATTGAAGCTACCATCGACAAGATCGTGGACCGCACGATGCGTATGGACATGACGTGGGACTGGCCCTGCGGTGTCGCCTACTACGGCATCTGCGAGGCATATGAGGTCACCAAAAACGAGCGTTATCTGCAGCTGGTCAAGGACCGCGTGGACGAGTATATCGAGCTGGGCCTGCCGAGCTGGACGGTCAACACCTGCTCAATGGGGCACTGCCTGATCACCCTGTATGAGCATACCGGCGATGAAAAGTATCTGGACATCGCCAAAAGCAAGGTCGAGTATCTGGAAAAGGAGGCGCTGCGCTTCGGCAATCATGTTTTGCAGCACACCGTTTCGGTCAACAACGACTTCCCCGAGCAGGCGTGGGCAGACACGCTCTTTATGGCGGGCTTCTTCCTGCTGCGCATGGGCGTGCTTTTGAAGGACGAGGCCCTGATCGATGATGCGCTGAACCAGTATTACTGGCACATCAAGTACCTGCAGGATCCTGAGAGCGGGCTGTACTACCACGGCTACAACAACATCACCGGCGACCATATGTCGGGCATCAAGTGGGGGCGTGCCAATGCGTGGGCTGCCTACACGATGGCACAGGTCGGTGTACGGTTGCCGCAGTGCTACCTGTACCCCAAGTTTTTGGACGTTGTCGGCAGCCTGAACGACCAGCTTGCCGCGCTCAAGCTGTACCAGACCGAGAACGGCCTGTGGCGCACGATTGTGGACGATGCCGCCTCCTATGAGGAGGTCAGCGCCAGCGCGGGCATCGCCGCCGCCATGATCACCAAGGGCAACCCCCTGCACATCAAGTATATCAACAAGGCAATCCCCGGTATGCTGGCCAATGTCAGCCCGGACGGCCGTGTGCTGAATGTTTCGGGCGGGACAGCCGTTATGAAGGACGCCGACGGCTACCGCGGCATCAGCCGCGATTGGATCCAGGGCTGGGGTCAGGGTCTGGCGCTGGCGTTCTTTGCCGGTGTGCTGAACTACGACAACGTCCGTTCCGACGGTGCGCTGTAAATTGTCCGGCATGGCAAAAGCCCCCACTGCCGTAAGCAGCGGGGGCTTTTGACTGCATCAATGTTTCACACTTTCTCAATCCAGCCGGAACACCTGCTCCAGCTTGGGCTGGGCGCCCGTTACAGGGTCCATTTCCAGCTCCAGAATGTCCTTCATGTACTCGTTCCAGCGATCTACAACAGGGCTTTCGGACTGCACTTTTTCCGCGTAGGCGACGCCCTTTTCGCACTCGTAATAGCCGAACAGCTCGTCATTGCAGTAAAAAATACTGTAATTGCAGATGCCTGCCTCCTTCAGCACCTCGACCATTTCGGGCCAGATTTCCGCGTGGCGGCGCTGGTATTTTTCCTTGCAGCCGGGCTTGATGCGCCCTTTCCATGCCATATGTTCCATTTGTATACACTCCTTTTTATACCAGTTTTTCCAGTTGCGTTTTTGCGCGACGGCAGTTTTCCAGCTCTGTCACGCGGCCGTCCCACGCCTCGTTTTCTCCGACAAAGCGCACGGTGCTGTCAGTAACGGTCAGCCCGTCCACACAGCGGGCGTACAGCGCCGGGATGGCGTGCGGGTAGATGTGCCTCGCCGAGGGCTGCTCGTCAAACAAGCCGCCGGGCTGGGTACCTCGACGCTGCAAAATCAGGTGCATTTCGCTGATGCGCAGATCCCGGATCTCGCTGTCCGGCTCACCTGCCGCAAAAGCGCAGCTTTCGCTTGTCAGGTACAGATGGTCAAAGCTGACACGGCGTATCACACCGGCTGACCCTGTCTTGCCCTTGCGCGGCGTGGCGCTGACAAACAGCGGTTCTCCCTTGCCCCACCAGCCCGGCGCACCGGGCAGTGCGTAGGCGTCGGCGTAGCGGCGGGTGCAGCCGGTCAGATGGTGGACGTGGATATCCTCCACCGTGCCGCCGTCGCGCACCCAGACGCCCACCGCGCGGGAGCAATCGTCAATGACGCAGTCGCTCAGTGTCACATGGCGGATAACGCCGTGGGTTTCGGTGCCGATTTTCAGAGCTGAATCGCGGGAATGCAAGACACACCCCGTGATGACGACGTTCTCGCTTGCGCCGTAACGGCGGGACATCGGTCCTGTGGATTTGACCACGATGGCATCATCGCCGGTGCGCACAAGGCAGTTTGATATGACCACATCGCGGCAGCAATCGGGGTCAATGCCGTCGTTGTTGGCCCCGCGGTCATCGTTCAGGATCCTGATGTTTTGGATGCGCACATGCCGGCAGCCCGCCATGTGCAGCGTCCAGAATGCCGCGTCCTGCAAGGTCACATCGCGCACGGTAAAGTTTTCGACTGCCTCAAACAGCATCATGCGCGGGCGGAATACGTCGCAGAATTTCGGACATTCGTGGAATCCGTTGTCTGCATCCTTGTCCAAAAACACCTTGTCGCCCTGACCGTAAATTGTACCCATCCCGCTGATGGTCACGTTTTTGGCGTGGCTGGCACCCAAAAAGAAACCGCCCTCCCAGCCGTCGGCGGTGTCATCGGGGTCGGTGCCGTCCCCGCCCTGGGGGAACGGCACGATGTCGTCGGGGTTCAGGCTGCTGATAAGCACAGCGCCGCTTTCCAGATGCAGCTCCACGTTGTCCCTCAGCAGCACCGAGCCGCTTAAAAACCGCCCGGCCGGCACAACGACACGTCCGCCGCCTGCCGCTGCGGCTGCATCGACCGCCTGTTGGATTGCCGCCGCACAGTTGGTCACGCCATCAGCCACAGCGCCGCAGCGCAAAATATCATAGTCCATCTTTCCCACTCCTTTTTTGCCTGTACTGTACCCTCAGCATAGCACAGATACCGGAGCGTGTAAAGTGTAATTTTCACAAAGGATTCTATACTATTACGCGTAGTATTTGCTATTTTTTCTCTCTATAATAAAGAATAATCACAAAATAAAGGAGAAGTCTTATGCCCTGCACACTGCCTGCCGTGCTTGCCGATGCTGCCGTCTGCCGCGGCTCCTTCCATGCCGTTTTGCGTACGGACGTCCCCGACACCGTTTTTTCCGCGTTTTCCGCCGCACTGCAGAAAGCCCAAGCCGACGGAAGCCTTTTGACCGCAAGCCTTTTCCGCTGCGAAAGCCACCTGTTTTTCTACGCCGAGGGACTGAACCGCCCCTTCACACCGCAGGGGCTTTGCCCCGCACTGGACGCGGCTTTGCTGCCCTGGCCACCCGCCTTGGGGGAAACTTCACCCCGCCCATGGGCCGCCATGCAGCCGTATTTTTACCACGATATCCCCACCACCGCCGCCGACTGGCAGCAGGGGCGCTGCCCGCAGCGCCGCCGGGGACGCATTGCCTTGCTGCCGCCCGACAAATGGTGCAGCTATATGGAGCACCATCTGCGCATTGTCACCGAGGGGCTGGTCGAGGGGGATCGCTGGCACCTGATTTGCGTACAGGAGGGCGTGCTGTTTTCTTATCTCGAGGAACCGCGCACCAACGTCAATATTCGGCATCAGCCGGGCGCACACAGCCCCGAACTGGATGCATGGATCGCCGCCGACCCCGAAAGTCATTTTGCGCGCTTTACCCCCGAACAGAAAGCCCATCCGGACGGCGGACACAACTTTGTATTTTTGCCCCGCATTGCGGGAACGGAGGACTGAGCCATGACAAGAATCGGCTGCCGCGCCCACGATTACGGCAAACTGCCCGCTGCCGCGCTTGCTGCCACGCTGCGTGCCAAGGGCTACAACGCCGCCCAGCTCGCCATGCCGCGCGCCATTGCCGGCATTGAGGATTTTTCCCACATCACCGACCAACAGCTTGCAGAAATCCGCACGGCGTTTGCCGCACAGGATGTGGAGATTTCGGTGCTAAGCTGCTATCAGGATCTGTCTGCCCCCGATGCGGACATCCGCCGCACTGCTGTCGACACCGTAAAGCGCACACTGGGCTGCGCAAAGGTGCTGGGTGCCAAAATGGTGGGCAGCGAAACGGCATGGGGTGCCTGCACGGACGAGGAAAAGGCTGCCCGCCGCCCGCTGATGCTGGACAGCATCGCCCGCATCACCGAGGAAGCCGCCCGCCTGAACGTCGTTTTTGCCGTGGAGTCTGTGGACGTACACCCCCTCTGCACACCGGAGCTGCTGCGCACCGTGCTGGACACTGCCGCCGATACACAGCACTGCAAGGTCGTTTTTGACCCTGTCAACCTGTTCTGTGCCAAGGACGGACAGGACAAAGCGTACCAGACCGCCCACTGGAGCCGCTGGCTGGAGGTCATCGGCAGTCAGCTCGGTGCCGTACACGTCAAGGACTGCCGCATCGAGGCGGACGGCAGCAAAACGCTGCTGCCGCTGGGCGCGGGCGATATGGATTATTCTGTCATTCGCGCCTTCCTGGCGAACCGCGCACCCGCCGCACCGCTGCTGCGCGATGAGGTTATTCTGCCCGCCGACACCGCCGATGTGCGGTATCTGCGCAGGATGACCGACACTGTGTAAAAGTAAAAAAATTGCCCAACCGTTTTGCGGTTGGGTTTTTTCGTATTTTGTCAGCGATTCCAATAGGCCGCTACGTTTCTGCCGGCTTCGGTGCCTACAGCGTTGTAGGCGGGCTGCAGGTAGTGGAAGCGATCCTTCATCAGCCCCTTGGCGGCAAAGGTTTTAAAGCGGCGGCTGACCATAACAATGTCATCGCAGGCTGCGGCAAGTTCCTCCTGCGCCTGCTGCATGGGTAGGTACAGCGCCGGCTCATCGCGCTGGTTGCCGATTTGAATCAAAAAGCAGGTTTGCGCGCCCGCATCCTGCATAAAGCTGTGCAGGACGCGCTCGGTGTCGGCTTTGTAGACGTCCTTGGGGGTGTGCAGGTCGCCGTCGGTGCAGCCCTGGCACCAGACCATGGCGCTGTGGCGGATGGTATAGCCGTTTGCCTGCAAAAAGGCGCGCGCCTTGCGGGCGCGGCGCACGGCATCCTGATAGTACGGTGTGCCGGGCAACCACTTGGCAATGGCAGAGCCACCCTTGGCGCAGGATACCCCCACCACCGGCACGCTGGTTTGGGCGGTGCAGGCATTGACGAAGGACGACACCATCGACCCCGTTTTCATGCCCGGTTCATATACACCGGCGGGGTCGTTCTCGTTCACACCGAAGGGTTCTTCCAGCGGGTGCAGGGTGTCGGGGTCGGTGACGGCGCGGTATTCGTACCCCATGCCGGGGGCGATAACAGGGGCAAGGGCGGCATCCCCGCGCCCCGCCATATTACTTTGCCCCATAAAAAAGAGAAGATCTACGGTTCTCATAAAAGCTCCTTTTATCTAGGCAATACCGCACAATTCCCGCCTTACGGCTTAAGCACTGTTCCGGCGGCTGCGACACTTAGAATTATGCGGTATCGCCTTAAAACAAGAAAGATTTCACTGAGCGCCCACTGCGCGGACACTTTTTGTTTATGTCGATGCCACGGAAACCGTCGGCCTTACGAGCAGTATTTTTCTGCGCCTTACGCAACAGTATGCAACCGGTGTGGCCGATAGGCAAATTATACCGCACGGAAGTGCCTAAGTGCAATCGCAAGTTGTACTCTCTGGTGGTAAGTTGTACGCATCATGGCAAGATTCCGGCGGCAAAGTCCGGATTTGTATGTTTTGCAGATAAGATAGGATTCGTATTTGCTTTTTTAGTATTTTATTTATTTAGTATTTATTAGTGCAGGCTTTTCCTGTACAGGTGAAACCCGTCCGGGCAAAGCCTGCGCAGGAAAAGCCTTTCTTGAAAAAAAGCCCCAAAGGCAGGGAATTTGGGGCGGTATATGGCCGGGCGGGCATCGATGCCGACGCTTTGCGAACGCGCCCAAACAGGGGCGTTTCTCGCGGTGACAGGGGCGGTGTGTGGGGCTGCTGTGGCGTGGCACTTTCGTACAACTTCTTGCCGGAGAGTAAAACTTATATATTGGTTCGTTGGGCTTTTCCTGTGCGAGAATCTCGTGATGTTGATATTCGTATTTCTCAATGAGATCAAAGCTGCGTATTTATATGATCGGTGCGTATGAGAATCCGTTTCGCAGATTTGCCCCCAAAACTGCCCCCAAAAGGGTTTGGAACGGTTCAGCACTGTGTAGCACCCTTTTGTACACATGGGACAAAATCTATTTCGAGCCTTGGTACGCAATACCACCAAACCTAACAAAACCGCACTGTAACGCACAAATTTTAGATTTCTCATAACCCGGAGGTCGCAGGTTCAAGTCCTGTCTCCGCAACCAACAAAAGCTCGTTGAAACGATAAGTTTCAACGAGCTTTTTCTACATTATGGCAAAAGTGGTAACAAGCTGGTAACTTTGACCCCAAAATGACCCCAAAACGGCAAAACGACTGCGCCCGGACGGTTGAGATTTTCAACCGTCCGGGCGCTTTTTGTGGATAAATTTTGCGGAGTTGGCAGGTAAAAATAGGAGCGGTCAGTGTAGTCAGCTTGCCTTGATGAGTACCAACACGCTGTTCTGCGGTACGACAATTTGTTCTTGTTTTGTGGGAATGGGCGGGTTCTTGTATTGGCGCAGGGCTTTTTCGATTTGCTGCTTGACTTCCAGAAGGGTGCTTGTTGTGTCTATTACCCTCTATATGGATGGGGTGTTTCCTTTTGCAGCATTCGCCACAGCGTTGTGCGGCTGATGCCCAAGCGCTCGGCAGCACGTTTCTGGTTGCCGTTTTCGGCTTGCAAGGCCTGTTGCACGGCGATTTGCTCGATCTCTTCCAGCGTTAGGTCAACGGGCAGAGCGTGGGTTTGGGGAACGGCACCGGGGTAGAAGGTACATTCCCGTTTCAACTGGTCGCGCACGGTCTCCACGGAGATATAAGGTGTCGTCGTGTGCAGCACCAACTCGTCCAGCACGCGGCAGAACTGGTCGTAGTTGCCAGGCCAGCTGTACTCCGTCATACATAAGTTCGCCTCCGGCTCAAAACCGATGACTGCACGGGCGTTGCGCATATTCAGGGTACTGATATACAACCCAGACAAGCGCGGAATATCTTGCAGGTGACTGCGCAACGGTGGCATTTGCAGCATCAGGCAGTTCAGCATATCTACCAGTCGGGCATAGTGGGGGTGCATCGTTCCGGAACTGGAGCTACTGGCGACAAAGAAGAGTCGGTTGCGCTCCTGCGTATGCAGCGCCATTATGGTGGAGAACAACTCGCTGAACTGCTCGTCAGTCAGCGCCTCCACATGGCTCATCATAAGGGTGCAGCCGTCACCCATCAGGGGGGAACGGTCACTCGCCATCAGATATTTCCAGCCGGGGTGCATGAGCATGGCACAGTCAATCTTGATGAGCGGCGCGTTAGAAAGCGGCCCTTTGGCGTAGAGCATCCGCACCATCTGGGGATTGGCTGTGCCAGGTTCACCGTAAACGACAAGTGGGCGATTGCTTTGCAAATATTGCTCCAGTGTCAGGTTGGCGGTGGAGAAAGACTGAGTAATGCCATAGAAACTGTCAAAGAAAGTATCTACTGCCTGTTGGCGATCCGAGTAGGCGATGCCGTATTTTTCCAGCGGGATGGACAGCCGACTCTTTTCGATTGTGACGACATGGCGCAGAGCCCCTTCCATTTGGATAGGGGTGCTCTGCAAAGCATAACGGATGCCATTCTCTTCAAGGCAGCTGCGGTGGGGCTCGGCGGTGCGCTGCATAATAGCTGAGTGTGCCTTTGCCAGCACACTGTCGGGGAGCTCGGGGGAGAGCGAGACGAATAGATCCTGTCCGGCCTCGTCGCTGACAAGGGTGTCATAGGGCATGGCACGGATGACGTCCTGAAAAAACTGCGCCAGTTCCAACGCTTTACGGCGGGCCAGCCCCTCCTGTACTGCGGTGTTCAGCGCATCCTCCACACTCTCGATACCGGAGGTGATGAGCAGGGCAGGAATGCCGTATTCCTGTGCCAATGAGTTAGTGACAACGTCGCACAGCACCATCTGGCAACCAGAATTCGCCAGCCCCTGCAAAATAGTGCGGGCTTCTTTCTGGTCGTGGATGGTATAAATATCCACATTATAGCGCAGTACCTCGCACAGAAACGTGGCGTTGCGGGTGATGGCTGGGAAGCCGATGACGGCGTATTTACAGTTGTGATTCTCTGCCAGCTTGATAGAACGCAGGATGTCGTAAATAGACAATGGGATGTCCACGACCTTTAAATCTGTACAGCGGCGGATAGCCTCCGCTGTGCCGCCACGGGAGAGGATAACGTCGTACTCCTCCAGCGCAGTTTGGGCGGCGGCGATCTCTGCGCCGGCAGTCAGATTGCCGACATGTACGTCGATTTGCAAATCGTCGCAGGATTCTGCAGCCTGCTGCATCAGGCTGGCAATACCCTCGTAAGGGGCAATGCCCAGAATTTTGATGGGGCGCATGGTAGAGGTCCCCCCCTCCTTTTTTATTAACTGTTTGAAATTGTAACTTTATCATAAGTGATTTGTGTTGCAAAGTCAATCATAAAAACAAAATAGTTTCAAAAAGAAACACAAAAAAGCAAAAAGCAAGACAAAAACAGTTGACGAAACGGGACGATAATGGTAAGATTTAGACAAATCCAAGAGATACAAGCAGAAACGATGCAGCAAAATGTACAAATGATGCAAAACAAGATGTAACAAAATGGAACGCGTAGGAGGAAGAAATGGCACGGCTGACAGTTATCGCGGACGATTTGACCGGCGCACTGGATACAGGTGTACAGTTTGCCAACCGCTGTGTTTCCGTTCGGGTGGCGGCTGTGAACGCTGCTGCCGTGCCTGAGAAAATATTCCATGCAGATGTTGCAGTCATTGATGCGGAGGTTCGCCACAAGACATCGCAGCAGGCCTACAATATCTGCTTGGGACTTGTGCAGCAAGCGCTGCGCTGCGGAACAGACACCGTTTACATCAAAACGGACTCTGGTCTGCGAGGCAACATCGGCGCCATGTTTCAGGCGGCGCTGGATGCCGGCGGTGCGGCGGCTGCATACTATGCACCGGCGCTGCCGCAGATGAATCGCCTCACACGCGGCGGCATCCAGTACATTGACGGCGTACCCATCGACAAGAGCGTGTTCGGGCAGGATCCGTTTGAGCCGGTTCACTCCCCTTACGTGAAAGACCTTTTTCGGAACTGTCGGGCAGCAATCATCAGCTGCGGGCCCCGCGCTCTGCCGCCTCCGCCGCAGCACGGTCAGCAAATCGTCATCTGTGATGCCGAGAAGGATACGGACTTCCGGTGCATTGCCATGGAACTGCAGCGTACAAATGGCCTGAAAATTTTGGGCGGCTGCGCAGGGTTTGCGGCAGTGCTGCCGCCTTTTCTGGGGCTGGAGGGTGGGCCAATCAGCCTGCCCTGCATCAACGCGCCGCTCTTGGTACTTTGCGGCAGCTTGAACCCAATTACAAAGAGGCAGCTGGAATACGGTGCCGCCCACGGCGGTGTGCGTATCTCCCTGCAGAGCGAGCAGCTTGCCGCCGGCTACTTTGAAAGCCGCGCAGGGCAGGATTTCTTGACACAAATCGAGCAGCGGATGCAGGGCGGCTGCGATATGCTGATCGACACCGATGGCACCGATACCGCCGAGGATGCTGATACAGCCGAACAACTGCGCGGGCAGATCGCAGAACAGCTGGGTCTGCTGATGGCTCTGCTGCTTAAACGTCCTGCCGCAGACCACTACCTGCCGATGATTATCGGCGGCGATACGCTGATGGGCTTTATGCAGCAGCTGTCGGAGGCGGAAATTTCGCCCCTGGGCGAGGCTGCACCGGGCGCAGTGCTCTTCACCGCACCGATGGCCACCCATGTTTCCCGCATTATCGTCTCCAAGTCCGGCGGATTTGGAGACGAGGACCTGCTCAGCAGGATACGTCAGAATTTGCAGAAAGGAACGGAAGATGATGAAGCAGTATCAACTTGCCATGCCGCAGCAGGTATTTAGCGGTGAGACTGGCATGCAGGCGTTGGAATCGCTGGCGGCCCGACATAAAAAAGCAGCCGTCTTTACGGATGCAGGCATCCGGGCATCCGGTGTTCTGGAACGCCCGCTGGCCGAACTGGACAAAGCGGCAGTACCTTATGTGGTGTATGACACCCTACCCGCCGAACCCACCTGCGATCAGGCCCAGCAGGTCATCGATACCTTCCGTGAGAGCGGTGCAGACTTGATTGTCGCCGTCGGCGGCGGCAGCGTGATGGACATTGCTAGCCTCGGTCATAACCCTCCCAGTAAAGGGATGGCAGTTCATCGGGATTGTCAAATTCCTCGGCGGGCTGGTTCAGCACCGCCTCCTCGCGGCGGGCATCGTCCATAAGGCTGCGCGATGTGATGTAAAGGCACAGCCCCCACGCACCCAGCAGCAGGATCATGTAGCCGAGGCTGGCGTTCACGGCCAGCGCTCCGATGAAGATGCCCACCAGAGAGCCGCACATGATGCCGCCCACGGCAAAATATCCGCACTTCAAATTCATCTGAAAAACTCCCCTCATCAAACTGCGCCCAGCATACCGATGCCCATGTGGGCGGCCATGCGGTACAGGTTTTCATAGCTTACATCGTTGGCGCTGGCCGCGTTGGTGTACAGGTTCATTGCACCACGAATGCCCCACGGACTGCGGCAGACGCTCAGCAGGAAGTCCATTTCCTTGCGGGCGTCCTGCTCGGCCAGCACCGGGAACAGCTTCCGCACGTCATCTTCCTTGACCTTGCGGGTGGTGTACTCGCGCTGCATACGGATGCGGCTGAACAGCTGCGCAAACTGCGCTTGCTGGCGGCCCTGCAGGCGGCTGTACACTTCGCTGTTGCCGATGAGCACCACGCCGACACCGTGCTCCCCGGTCATGGGGTTGTCGTCCGTCAGGGAGCGGATTTCTTCCAGCGCCGCATATTTGAGGTGCTGGGCTTCGTCAATAACGATGACCCAGTTTGTGCCGTCAAGGCGGGAACGCAGTGCCATCATCTGATCCATCTTGTTGCGGCACTCCGGCACGCGCAGGGCGCGGGCCAGCAGCTTGATAGAGCCGTTCAGTGTGCCCGTGCTGGGTGTGATGCTGATGCCCACCGCGTTCGTGGGATGGTCGCGCAGGAACTTCTGTGCGCCCTTGCTCTTGCCGACGCCCGCATCACCGTGCAGCACGACCATGCAATGCTCCAGCTGGGCAAAGCGGATGCTCTGGCAGACATCCTCGCTGATGCTGGTCGGCACATACGCCGCGCGGGGCAGCAGGCTGGCGGTCTTCTCGGCGGCGGCCTCGGCCTCTTCATCCAGCTTGAAGAACTCGCTCAGCTGCCGCTCGACGGCTTCCACCGACCCCTTGTACTTCTGATTGAGGTAGCTGCTCAGTGCCGCGCCGGAAAGATTGACCTTGGCGGCGAACTGGTTTTGACTGATGCTGTGCGTCTCCATGTAGCGTTGCGTGCGCTGGATCAGCGCGGGGTTATAGGTTTTCTCCATCTTCAATTCCTCCTCGTTGTCTGATGATGTTCTCGTTCATCCTGCCGATGTCAATGTCACCGACAGCTTTAAGCAAAGGTTCTTCGCGGGTCGACTGCTGCAACTGTATCAGCTTCGGGCCGGGGAAAGTGTCCAGTGCATCCAGATTGCGCTGGGCCAGTGCCGTTGCAAGGGTAAGGGCGCGGTCTGGATCATCCGGAAGCCGGAGGGCTGCGCCATATTCCCGCACGGCTTTTTCGGCGCGGCGCTTGGCGGCCATAAGGTCGGCGATCTGTTCTTGATTTTCCAGATACCCGGCTGTCAGCTTGTTCTGCGATGCTACACACAAGAAGCGGTCTTCCATATCGTAGACGCGCACGCTGGACAGATCTTCCGGGTCGTACCGAACATAAACTTTCTCCTTCATGCGCATATTTACCAGTTCCGGGGTGTAAAAATCCAACTCCAAGCCGTGCAGCTTCAAGGTCACGCCGCGCCGTCCGACGCGGACGGGCTTGCTGGTGCGCAGCAGCATCAGCTGCAGATCGTCGTCACTGGCGGGGCGGCGGGCCACGCCGTTGCGCAGGCTCTCGTGCCAGACCTGTATGCGGCTCTTGCCTTTATCCTCGGCCACACTGCCGCCGTAGTCGTCGCAGTTCATGTAGCCTTCTATCAAGGTATCAACAGCGGCAATGACTTCAGCATCGGTGGGGATATGCTCCCCGCGCTTCAAAACGGCCTTTAGGCGGTTCGGCTTCTCGACCACGTTGCCGCCTGTGTAGGTGGGGAACAGTCGGGAAATATAGTTTTTAAAATCCTCAAACCGACGTTCGACCAGCTTGGCGCGGGCATTGCGCACAATAGCGTTTGTCATTTCAATGCCCAGCCGCTCAAAAACACCGGGCGGCGCAAACGGCTCGCTGCCGTCGGCCAGCCGCTTTTTGGCGCGGTGGCCGCGTCCGCCGATGTCGTAGGTCAAGAACTCTCGGCCATTGTCAACATAGGCGCGGCTCGGAATGCCAAACTTCAAGATACCCTTGCGCAGCGCGTTCAGCGTCGCTTGACTACCGGGGCTGTCCGTGACATACCAGCCTGTAAAGATACCGCTGCGGGCGTCCAGCCACGCGCTCAAGTACAGGCGGTGCAGCGTACCATCCGGCCCCATGCTCTCCACATCAAGGGTGTGGGTATCGCCTACCCAGAAGTCGTTGGCATTGATACTCTCATATTCGCGGCGTATGTAGGGGCTGCACAGGTCATAGTATTTTTTCTCGCCCATGCGGCACAAAACCATGACCGGGTAAGGCACAGCCTTTGCCTTGCGGTAGAAAGTGTGATACCCCGGCAGGGGCATCGCTTCGGGCATATTCTGCTGTACCCACTCTTCTGTCAGCGCAATGCAGCGGGGCACGGGAAGCTGACTTTCATCAAGAAAAAGTGACAGAAAAACTCTCTCAATAGCCTCCGGCATCTTGCTCATGCCCTTGCGGGCCTTGCCGCGCATATCCACCAGTGCGCCATAGTCACCCTCGCGGATGGCCGCCCACTTCCTGTAAAGCGTCTCCACGCTGATTTGACGGTCTGGCTCTTCCATCCGGCACAGCAGCACAAATTTTTCGTCGCACTCGGCTTTCTTTGTCCCGGCCTTGTTGCGGTAGGTCTGCCAGCGGTCAACGGTTGTTATCCAGTACCCAATTTCACCGCGTTCCTCGGCAGTGTAGGCTTCCAGCGGTTTGCAAGCGGCGGGCCTGTCAGCCTTTTTCGCCTTGGCCGGGGCCACCGCAGTCAGCGCAGCGGGCGCGTGCTCCGCAAAGTATTTCTGTTGCGCCGCATCGGGCAGGCTGGAAAGCGGTATGAGATAGATGTCGCGTCCGCGTGAGTTTGCTTGCACTCGGACATTTGAATAGCCGCCTTTTTTAGCCATTACCTGTACCCAGCGGGCACTAACCCCCATAAGGGCAGCGGCTTCCGATGCTTTCAATAACGCTTCCAAAAAATCACCTCTTTCTGACCTGCCATCATCAGACTGTGTAGGTCATCTCACAGTGACGCCCCCTGCAGGGCGTTTCGGCTTATTGATAAAATTGATTTACACTGTTCTTTTTTCACCAATGTTTGATGATCTCGGCCAGAATGTTGAGAAGAATAGAGCCGATTGCCAAAATCAGCGCCCAGTCTTGGAGGGTCATAGCGTTCACCACCTTTCGCCGCAATCGTCGGCACTGAACTGGCCCCCGGTGCTGTAATTCCACCGCAACTCAATGCCCCGACCCGGCACATCGTACAGCGCAGGGCCGTGTGCGCAGCACTTCCAGCCGTCCTTCGGCCTGTGTACCCATGCCAGATCGCGCTCGGCATCATACCGATCAACCTTGTAAAACCCTCCGGCGTTGGGGTAAGTTTCCCCAACAATCGGCCTGTCCGGCAGCCTGCGGATGTGCTGGCGGCCTGCATCAACGTTCATCATCGTCAAATTGCACCTCGCTTAAATGCTGTTTATACGGTCTTTTACCGCTCCTTAAAATTAGGACAGCGGTAAAATCCTCGCGCCATGCCCGCGGCCCGCTCCACCAGTTGATGGCATCTTCCAGCGTGGTGTACTCCGGGCCGTAGGCTTCCTGTATGGCTTCTATAATTTTCATACCGCTCTCCTTGGCCTGCCATCATCAGTACCGGGCGGCCACTCCCGGCAGACAGTCCCGAAGGACTGTTTCGGCTGTTCAAATTAGGGAACTTATGTTAAAATATCTGTAAAGGGGGATTAAAAATGGATCACATAACACATGATGAATTTGCTGGCCGCTTAGAAAAAATTATGGAACCTCTTATCAGTCGTCCATCTTTCAAGGCAAAGATTGCCTTTTTTCACGGGAATGTGTCGAGCTATAATCCCTATGGCACAGACAGGCTTCATGGTGCAAAAGCATACATTCGGGCACTTTCAAAAGTGCTTGCCAACCCCGACAAGATTGATGCTCTAAACAATAAAATGCCTTCGATTGATTTGGTATGTACACTCTTGTATCTCGAAAGCATATACAATGCGCTTGATAATGGCCGTCCGCACATGGCACTTAAAAATCCCGCCGAGGATTCTCAGTTTCTTCTATATGCCTTTGATGACGTTTGGGCCTATGTCTGCGCCCGTCTATAGAGTATGTGAGGAAGGGATTCCTTCCATCATCATCCAACGGTCTTTTTCTCACTGCCGGATTTTCGTGCAGTTCCTTTTCATGGTAAATCTCAAGATTGAATCTTTTTACAATCACCGCCGCCCGGAAATTGATGTTGTGGGCTGCGATTGCAGCATCTTCCCAGTTTTCCAGTAAAATGGCAGCTATCTGCACATTGCTGGAGCCCGGGACTTTTTTGTGGGTATCGGCAAACGCTTTCTGGATCGTGTTCCTGTCAAAGTGGGCAACTCCCATAAGGTATTTAATTGCTCTTTTGCGTGTCATTCTGCATTTCCTTTCTGGCCTGCCATCATCAGTACCGGGCGGCCACTCCCGGCAGACAGCCCTGAAAGGCTGTTTCGGCTGTTATGCGCCTTGGTTTATCGGGGTGAAAAGGTCTCCGGCATCAACTTCCAGCGCTTGCGCAATACGTTCTACGTCTTTAGGGCGAATCACGCGATTGTTGTTTACCATGTTCCCAAACACTTGCCGAGAATATCCAGCTTTGCGAGCGATGGCACATTGTTTGTAGCCTTTTTCCTTTATGATGCGAACAACATTATCAGAAACAGGTGTATTGTCTATTTTCATGGATAGCCTCCTTTATAAAATCATGATTTATGAACTTTAGTATATTATAATCTTGTTATATGATATTGTCAACGGCCACAAGGCAAAAAAGTTCATAAAACGTGACAATACTGTTGCGGTTCTGGATTGAGACTGATATAATATCGAATAGGTGGTGGTAAAAATGTCTTATAATGAACGGCTACGCGATGCCCGGAAAGCAAAGGGGCTCACGCAAGCTCAATTAGGAGAACTGGTAGGTTGCGCCAAGAACACAATTTCCAGCTATGAGAGCGGCGTCAACGAACCCAGTGTTGCAGTATTAAATAAAATGATGACTGCGTTAGAAGTAGATGCGAACTATGTGTTTCAAGACGCTGATAGCAGTTATCGGAGAGAACGTGCAACACCCTCGGAAATAAAGGAATTGGTTGATCCTTACCGTGCTTTGGACAAAGCAGGGCAGGAACTGGTACGCGCAGTGCTTGCAATGGAAACTGCAAGGTGTATGGGGCAGAATGTTTCGTTTTCCGTTGCGGTAAAGCAAGAATAACATAGCGCTTTTCTCCTGTACGCATTTTGTCAGAAAATAACGCAAAACGTTATTTGAGTAGCAAAAAGCATGATTCCTTCTTTTGCGTTCGCTTAATTTTTAATGCGAACCGAGTTTTCAATTGTTGTATCTTCGAATCGTCAATTTATATCGTAGCTATGTGATTGGAAGTGAAAATTTTAATGCGAACCGTTTGTTCGCATTAAAAAGCCAAAAGGCGGCAGCCAGACTTATGCAGTGCGCATAGGTCTGGCTGCCGCCTTTTAAATTGTTTTAACGCCTGTTAAAACGCGATACTTCGATATTTAAGCGTTTATATAAAGGACTTTTTAAACGCCGTTTAAACGCTTTTCAAACGCCCCGCGCCCGCCGCGCCATCCAGCCGCCGATTAGCCGTTTTTACCCACAAAAAGGGCAAAAAAATTTTGCAAGCCAGCATCCCGCCAACTTGCAAAATTTCGCGTTCAATTCCGTTTAACCCTCATTAAAAACCGCGCTCTCGCGTCCTTTCCCGCCTTTTTCCACCTTTTTGCGCTCAATCTTCCCATCCCGCCCGCATTTCTCACTCTTCAAGAAAACTCACATCCGGCGGTACGCTGAGCCTGCTGTACCACCAAAATGCGGGCGTGCTGGCGGCGTCGGCCATGACGCGGTACAGCCTGTACGAGGCCCACAACATGCAGCAGAGCGGCGCACTGGCCGCGCAGGGTTCTTTGACCCCACGGCTGCAGTCCGGCCGCTTTGCGAGCTGTCTGGATGAAAGCGCCGTCCTGCACGCCGAAGAAAACGGCGATATCGTGGAGATCACGGTGCAAGGGTACCTGCGGGATGAGGACCAAACCCCCGTCGCGCCCTACCGTTTTGCCTACCGCTTTGCCCGGGACGGCGTACGCCTGACGGCAGAAGTCGCCGCGGGCGAGGCCGAGCTGCTTTTGCCGCTGACGGATTCCGCTGCCGTGCAAGGTGCGGAGAAGGGCCGCCCCGTGTTCAGCTTGGCGGGCGGCTTTGCTATGACCGAATACCGTGCCATGGTGCGGGCGGGCACCCCCGTGACCGTCTGCATCGGCTGCGGGTAGGGCTGTGTTTTGGGCAAGAAGTGCGCCCACAAATCCCTGCCGCTGTGGTATAATGGAAAGCAGAACGGAAAGGGGGGCGAGCCGATGCTCAAGCTGAAAAACCTGAATCTGCAGGTCAAGCTGTTTTTGCTGACCGGCGTGACCACCTTTTTGATGTGGCTGGGCCTTACCACCGTGGGCGTGCGGGCCATCCAGAGCAGCTACGAGAAAGAGGTTGACCACATTGTACGGCAGACAATCTCGCAGTCCTCGCTGTATGTCAGCACGGAGTTCCGCAATGTCATCTCACTGGTGCACTATGCCTTGTTCCAGCGCACGGGTGGCGAAGGTGTGTCGCAGGGCGTGAAAGGTAAAGTGCCCGATGTCAGCATCTTTCAACAGGCGGTCGTAGTAATCCTTGAAAGTTTTCTGCTCAAAGTAGTGACCGAATTCGTTGGTGACGATGAAACCATCGTCGGTGTACTTATCCCCTGCCCGAATCTTATCCTGCGCTTGCTGTTGTTTCCAGCGGGCAAGCTCGTCTGCTATTGTGCGGGTCAGCGGAATCGTGCGGCGAGAGTTTTTCGTTTTGGGTGTGCCGAATACGATTTCGGTTTTGTTCTCACCGTCGTGGGCTTCGTACTTGGCAAGGCGGTTGATGGTGCGGCGTACATGGAGTTGGGTGTGGAAAAGTCGATGTCCTCCCACTTCAGTGCCAGCAACTCCCCCATCCGCAGCCCTGTACACAGGTCTAAGCGAATAAACACGCCATAGCGGTGGCGGTAGCTGGCTTGCACCAGCGCCCGCTGCTGGTCGTTGGTAAAGACTACGACTTCGGGTTTCTCGCCGCTGGGCAGGGTCACGGCATCGCAGGGATTGTACACTAATAAGCGCTCCTTTACGGCTTGCTGTAAGCATTTGTGCAGGGCCATGTGGTAGTTACGCAAGGTCTTGGGGGATAAGCCTTCCTCGCGGAATTTGTAGTTATAAAATTCCTGCAAGGTGTGCGGTTCCAGCTTTTTAAGCAGGATTTTCCCCAGCACACAAAAGTGTTTGTTTAAGTAACTGCGGTAGCTGACATAGGTGGATTGCTTGATGGTATCCTTCATGTAGGTATCCAGCCAATACTCGTACCATTCGCCAAGGGTCACCGACATCGGGTCGCGCCAGCCCTGTGTGCGGACTTCGTGCGCCTGCTGCTGCAGAATGGCAATGGCCTCCTGCCGCGTGTTACAGCAGGTGGATGTGCGTCTGGGCTTACCGGTTTTGTAGTCGATTCCGGCTGATAGCCTTACCTCCCACCGCCCGTCTGTACGCTGACGGATGTTGCCCTCGTTGTGCCCACGGCGCAGGGCTTTTTGGGATGTGTCTTTCACGTTGCATCGTCTCCTTTCGTGACACAAAGACTACCACAGGCTTGCGGAGAAAGCTATTCATCAGACCCGACAATCTTCGGGTTTTCGTTTTGGGCTTTATTGACCTTTTGCTGCTCCAGCCAGCCCAGCAGTTCATCCCGCCGCACCAGCAGTCGGTTTCCAATGTGGAACGCAGGAAAAGTCGCGTCGTGAAATATGCGGTAGGTGGTCGAGCGTGAGATACCGAAGTAAGTTTGCACTTCCTTGGGGCTGACAACATTGGGTAAATTTTGAAATTCCGTGTTCATGGGTTCCTCCTATGTAAATAATTTATAAAAAAGTCTTTACTATATAGCCGCTGAGAACGGCGAAAATTACGAGGTTTTTTTAAACTGTTTAGAAAAAGTTCAAATTTTTAGAAAGATTCCAAATCATATCATCCAGACAGGCAGTCGCAACTTTTGCAACTGGCCTCAAAATTTTTGAAAAAGCACCTCTACTATATAGCCGCTGAGAAACGGTCAAATATGTCGCAAAGAAAAAAATATTTTAAAGATTTCGCATCTGACTAAATGCCCGAATGCACTTCAAAAACAGCATATCACCCATTGTGCTAAAAAACCTTGCACTTTTACAAAATATCTAAATCCATTTTAACAGGCAATGGGGAAAAAAACTGCCACATTACTCAAAATAAAACAGGCAAGCCGCAGATTAAAACGGCTTGCCTGTAGAATGACGATGCTGACGATGATGACGATGTTTTTGATATACCTCTTTACCCTATCCCACAAACACCGTCACCATCGTCACCACCGTCACGCTTATAGTGAAATGACGCTTGCAGTTTACTACTGCTCGAAACAAAAATAATGATATTACGAAAAACATAAAATCAGAATGACGCAGATGACGCTAATGACGCTGAATCTAGGATATGGTATAGGGATATCCTCAAAACAGCGTCACAAGCGTCATCAGCGTCACTATCGTCACGCAAGAACAACGCGGGGGTCTGGGGTACACCCCAGAAATGCGTTTGTGGATATCCAAACGCTATGCTAGCAAAACATATTCTCTCCCAAGGCGTGAGCAATCAAACTGGACACCCATACAAATTCGTATATATTTCAGAATGAATCACTTTTGATTCATTCAAAAATCTTGACTCGAAAAAGTGAATCCGTTCTGATTCACTTTCCAAAGTGCTGCTATTATTCCCCTTCCTCCACGCGCGTGGTCATCACGGCGATGCTCTTTTTTCCGGGAACGGGGTAACGCACCTTCTTAAATGGCAAGAAAAAACAAGAATATAGTCATGGCGTTTTCAGAGAGCCGTGTTAGTCTATCTGATTCTTTCCAAATACATTGTCCGCGGTATTGCGCTCGGCAGCGTGAAAGGGTAAAATAACACTTACGGAGGTGCAGTGCGCTTGCGCTGCACCTTTTTTGGTGTTTATGCAAAAAAAGCAAACGACAAAATACGGAGGAATATACGATGTCATTTCCGGAAAATTTCGTCTGGGGCGCGGCAACCGCAGCCTATCAGGTCGAGGGCGCAGTGCAGGAGGATGGTAGGGGACTGTCCATCTGGGATACCTTCAGCCATACGCCGGGCAAAACAAGGAACGGTGATACAGGGGACATCGCCTGCGACAGCTACCACCGCTGGGCAGAGGATATTGCACTGCTGAAAGAGATGCACCTGAAGGCGTACCGGTTCTCGATTGCCTGGCCGCGCATCTTCCCGCAGGGCACGGGACCAGTCAATCCGGCAGGTCTTGCCTGGTATGACCGGCTGGTCGATGCGCTGCTTGCGGCAGGGATCGAGCCTTATGTCACGCTCTACCACTGGGATCTGCCGCAAGCCCTGCAGGACAAGGGCGGCTGGCTGAATGATGATACGGCAAAAGCCTTCGCCGGGTATGCCGCCGCGGTGGCCGCGCACTTTAAGGGGCGGGTGCGGTACTATTTTACCCTCAATGAGCCGCAGTGCAGCGTGGGGCTGGGCTACAGCAGCGGTGTACACGCACCCGGTTTCCGTCTGGATGACGGCTCGGTGTTTACAGCGTGGCACAACACGATCTACGCCCACTGCCTTGCGGCCGATGCGATCCGCAGGGCTGACCCCGATGCCCGGGTCGGCATGGCCCCGACAGGGCGCATCTGCACCCCGGCAACAGACGACCCTGCCGATATTGCGGCGGCCCGCGAGGCAACCTTTGCGCTGGCGGACGGAGACTGGACCTTCACCTATGCCCCGGCACTTGATCCGCTGTGCGGGCGCGGCTGGCCTGTGATCGCGGGCGGTCAGGCCCAGCGTGTGGTGGATGCCATCCCGCAGGAGCAGCTGGACGCTCTGCCGCTGGGCAGGCTGGATTTCATCGGGATGAACATCTACAACTCCGTCATGGTGCGCGCTGGGGCAAACGGCAAGCCGGAATTCTGCCCCCGGGCCGCAGGACATCCGCGCACAGCCATCGGCTGGCCCATCACCCCGGAGTCGATGGAGTGGGGGACACGCTTTATCTGGGAGCGGTACGGTCTGCCCATCTACATCACCGAGAACGGCCTTTCCTGCACCGACAGCATCCATCTGGACGGCAAGGTGCATGACCCTGCGCGCATTGACTTCACCCACCGCTATCTTCTGGCGCTGCGCCACGCGATTGACAGTGGCGTGGATGTGCGCGGCTATTTCCACTGGTCACTGCTGGATAATTTTGAGTGGAGCGAGGGCTATAACGAGCGCTTTGGTCTGATCTATCTCGATTACGCAACCGGCAAACGAACCCCCAAAGATAGTGCTGCCTGGTACGCCAAGGTGGCCGAAACGAACGGAAAAAATCTGTGAAAAGGCACGGTATGGCCCCTCGCTATGTGTTTGTTTCCTCTAAGAGATGCCCTCTGCGCGCTGATGGTCGTGCTTGCGATCGATGCAGAGAAATGCTCGCGGAATAACCATACCTGACAGGCTGCACACAAAAAATACTCCCTTATTCTGCTGCGCGCGCAGCAGGATAAGGGAGTTTTCTGGTTCGCGAAGCAGCACGCCGGTGTATAAAGACCGTACAGAAAAAGCAGCAGCCCACTGCGGGCTGCTGCTTTGCGGTAAAAGGCGGGCGGTCAACCCATGACGATCTTGACCTCTACGGTTGAGCCGGCGGGAACAGGGGAAAGGATGTTACCGCTTACAGGCTTGCCGTCCACGGTCATGGCTTTGACTCCCTTTTCCAGATGGTCAGGGTTCTCCACAACGATTTCATAGGTTGCCCCGCGCCAGACACGGCGCAGGGTAAAGCCGTCCATCTCGTGCGGGATGCAGGGGTCGATCTTCAACCCGGCCAGTGTGGGCTGGATGCCCAAGATATACTGGCTCACATCTACAAAGGTCCATGCGGCCGTGCCGGTCAGCCAGCTGTTTTTCGCCTCGCCGAAGGTCGCGGCATCACAGCCTGCCACCATCTGGCTGTAGACATACGGCTCGGTGCGGTGGATCTCACTGATGTCCTCAATGTATGCCGGGCAGGTCTTTTTGTAGATCTCAAACGCGCGGTCACCATGGCCGACTACAGTCTCGGCACAGCTGACCCACGGGTTGTTGTGGCAGAAGATGCCTGCGTTCTCCTTGTATCCCGGGGGATAGCTGGAAATCTCGCCCAGCTCAAGGTGATACTTGGTGTAAGCGGGCTGCAGCAGCACAATGCCGTACTTTGTGTCGAGCTTGTCTTTCACGCTCTGCAAAGCGGTCACGGCCTCACCGGTGTCCACACCAATACCCGCCATGACGCACATGCCCTGCGGCTCGATGAAGATCTTGCCTTCCTCGCATTCCTCACCGCCGATCACATGGCCAAAGGCATCGTAGGCGCGGCGGAACCAGCTGCCGTCCCAACCGGCAGTCAGTACGGTATGTTCCATCTCTGCAACCTCGGCGCGCACGGCGGCAGCTTCGTCGGTGTGGCCGGTGCTGTCAAGAATTTCGGCAAACTGGTTGCCGTACTTGACATACATACCGGCGATGAACACGCTCTCGGCTACAGGACCCTCGCTCGGGCCGGTGGTCTGGAAGCTTTCGCCCGGCTCTTTGCTGAAGCAGTTCAGGTTCAGGCAGTCGTTCCAGTCAGCACGGCCAATCAGCGGCAGACCATGCGGCCCCTTGTGGGTGCGCAGATAGCCGAAGCTGCGGCGCAGATGCTCAAGCAGCGGCTGTGCAAGGCTGTGGTCGTTGTCAAAGTCCACCGGTTCGTCCAGAATCGAGTAGTCGCCCGTCTCGCCCAGATAGGCGTACACGGCAGCAATCAGCCACAGCGGGTCATCGTTGAAGCCGGAGCCGATGTCCATGTTACCCTTTTTCGTCAGCGGCTGGTACTGGTGGTAGGCGCTGCCGTCGGGGAACTGGGTGGCGGCAATGTCCAGAATGCGCTCCCGCGCGCGGGCGGGGATCAGATGCACAAAGCCGAGCAGGTCCTGACAGGAATCGCGGAAGCCCATGCCGCGGCCGGTGCCGCTCTCATAATAGCTGGCAGAGCGGCTCATGTTGAAGGTGACCATGCACTGGTACTGGTTCCAGGTATTGACCATGCGGTCGAGCTTTTCATCGCTGCTCTTGACCGAGTAGGTGGACAGCAGGTTGTTCCAGTGGTCGTGCAGCCTGGCAAGTGCCGCATCGGCCTGCGCATCCGTGGCATAGCGGGCAGCCATCGCCTGGGCGCGGGTCTTATTGATGACGCCGGGCGCGGCCCACTTCTCGTCCTCCGGGTTTTCTATATAGCCCAAAACAAAAATCAGGCTGCGGCTTTCGCCGGGCTGCAGGGTGACATTGACTTGATGCACGCCAACGGGTGCCCAGCCGTGGGCAACAGAGTTGGTGCAACGGCCGTTTTCCACGACCTCGGGATTCGCATTGCTGCGCCATGCGCCTAAAAAGGCGTCCCGGCTCGTGTCAAAGCCGTCAATGGGCGTGTTGACGGTGAACAATGCGTAATGGTTGCGGCGCTCGCGGTACTCGGTCTTGTGGTAGATGGTGCTGCCCTCGACCTCGACTTCGCCGGTAGAGAAATTGCGCTGGAAGTTGGTGGAATCGTCCACAGCATTCCAGAGGCAGAACTCCAGATAGCTGAATACAGTAAACGATTTCGGTACATCACTCTCGTTGGTCAGCACCAGACGGTCGATCTCGCAGTTGTCGCCTACCGGCACAAACAGCTCCAGCTTCGCGGTCAGACTGTTCTTTTTGCCGGTAATGATGCTGTACCCGAGGCCGTGGCGGCACTCATAGCTGTCCAGCTCGGTCTGGGTGGGCTGCCAGCCGGGATTCCAGACGGCATCGCCGTCCTTAATATAGTAATACCGGCCGTTAGAGTCCGCAGGTACGTTATTGTAGCGGTAGCGAGTGATACGCCGCAGCTTGGCATCCTTGTAAAAGCTGTACCCACCGGCCGTGTGAGAAACAAGGCTGAAGAATGCCTCGCTGCCCAGATAGTTGATCCACGGCAGCGGCGTGCGCGGCGTGGTGATGACATATTCGCGTGCGGTATCGGAAAAATGACCGAACTTCATAGAGACCCTCTCCTTACTTATGGAAAGCAGATAAAATCGTGAGTTCAAGTCGAAAACGATTAAGTTATTACCCTTACAATACCGCGTTTTTCGGATAATTGCAAGGGCTGCGGCTGAATTTAACGATGATTTGGCAGGTTTCACAATTTGTGCGGCCGAAAATTGTAACGAAAAGCGGATGCTACCTATTATTTATAAGGATACTTTCTGGCTGTGGACACCCCAAAAGCAGATGGCAGTCAGGCTTGCAGGCCATTACTGGGTCGGAAAAGGCAGAAGAAGGCGCAAATTATGTCTCTTTTTCAGCGAAACTCCAAACGAAATTACCAAAACAGGTGTTTTGGCTTTTTGCAAATCGCCAAATCGAATCGAAATGCACAAAAAATGACAAAAAGGCATTGATTTTATGGTTGACATGTTGTATAGTGAAGATGCGAAAACGATTAAGGAAGATGCAAGGAGGCGATATCATGGCATCCATCAAAGACATCGCAAAGGCATGCGGGGTCTCGGTGGCTACCGTGAGCAAGGCGCTGAACGGTCACAACGATATCAGTCAGGCTACCAAAGAAAAGGTACGCGAGGCGGCAAGGCAGATCGGCTACATGCCAAACTCCGCAGCGCGGGCCTTAAAAACGAACCGTACCTATAATCTGGGCGTCCTTTTCGTGGACGAGGCGCAAAGCGGTCTGACGCATGAATTCTTCGCAGCTGTTCTGGACAGCTTCAAACGCCACGCCGAGGGCAGAGGCTATGATATCACCTTTATCAACCACAACATTGGCCACGGCCACTCCAGCTATTTAGAGCATTGCCGCTACCGCGGCGTTGACGGCGTGATCGCTGCCTGCATCAAGTTCGATGACCCGGAGGTCATTGAGCTGGCCAACAGCAACCTGCCGATCGTCACAGTCGACCATGTCTTTAACAACCGGGCTGCCGTACTTTCCGATAACACCGATGGTGTCCACAAGTTAGTGGATCAGCTTGCCGCGCTGGGGCATGAGCGAATCGCTTATATCCACGGTGAGAATCACAGCGCAGTCACCCAGAAGCGCCTGGTCGGTTTCTACCGTGCCTGCGCCGCCCATGGGATCACGGTGCCGGACGCCTACATCGTGCCGAGCACCTACCGCGATGCGAAAAGCTGCGCCGCTGCGACCCGTCAGCTGCTGGCACTGCCGCAGCGCCCCACGGCGATCCTCTTCCCGGATGACTTCTCCGCCATCGGCGGCATCCAGACCATCCGTGAGGAAGGACTTCTGATTCCGCGGGATATTTCGGTGGCCGGCTATGACGGCAACCTGATCTCGCAGATCATGTCCCCGCAGCTGACCACCTACCGGCAGGACACCGAAGCGCTGGGCCGCGCCGCGGCAGAGCTGCTTATCGAGCAGATAGAATCCCCGCGCACGGCATTGCCGGAGCAGAAGCTGATCTCCGGCAGCCTGCTGAAAGGGCAGTCCGTCGATGTCCCCAATCCATAGGTTCAAACCCGCGAGGATGCGGGTCACAATATCTGATTCATACATGAGTTCTTTTTATTAAAAAGGAGGAAAACACATTATGAAAAAGGCAATGAGTTTATTGACCGCCACTGCAATGGCAGCCACCTTGCTGGCAGGCTGCGGCGGAGGCGCCGCAAGCTCGTCCGCAGCCCCTGCCGCTGATTCGACCTCTACCGAAGCCAGCAGCACAGCCGCAGAGCCTGCTGCCGATGCAGCCGCAGAGGAGGGCAAGGTCCTGAACATCTGGTGCTGGAACGATGAATTCCAGTCCCGCTTCAACGACTATTACCCCGGCGTCAAGGAGATTGCCGCCGACAAGTCCACCACGACGCTGAATAACGGTGTCACCGTAAAGTGGACCATCAACCCCAACGATAACAACAACTACCAGAATAAGCTGGACGAGGCCCTGCTCAAGCAGGACAGCGCCGCTGCCGATGACAAGATCGACATCTTCCTGATCGAGGCAGACTACGCGCTGAAGTATGTGGATTCCGAGTATACGCTGGATGTCAAGAAGGATGTCGGCCTGACCGATGATGACCTCAAGGATCAGTACCAGTACACCAAGGACATCGTTACCGTGGATGGCGTCCAGAAGGGCACCACATGGCAGGCGACCCCGGGCCTGTTTGCCTACCGCCGCTCCATCGCTGAAGATGTGCTGGGCACCGATGACCCGACCGAGGTTCAGGCCGCATTGAGCGATTGGGATAAGTTCAACGATGTGGCTGAGAAGGCCGCTGCCAAGGGCTACAAGATGCTCTCCGGCTACGATGATTCCTACCGCACCTTCTCCAACAATGTTTCCGCCGGTTGGGTGGACGGCACGACCGTCAAGGTCGACCCCAACATTATGAACTGGGTCGATCAGACCAAGACCTACACCGATAACGGCTACAACAACAAGACCAGCCTGTGGAGCGACCAGTGGGCCGCCGATCAGGGCCCTGCCGGCAAGGTTTTCGGCTTCTTCTACTCCACTTGGGGCATCAACTTCACCCTGCTGGGCAACTCTCTGGCCACGCCTGAGTCTGAGGGAGGCAAGCAGGAAGTCGGCAACGGTATCTTCGGCGATTACGCAGTCTGTCAGGGTCCTCAGCCGTATTACTGGGGCGGCACTTGGATCTGCGCAGCAGCCGGCACTGACAACATCCCCACGATCAAGGATGTCATGTACTCTCTGACCTGCGATGCCGACATCATGACCAAGATCACCGAGGATACGCAAGACTACACCAACTGCAAGAGTGCTATGGATTCCATTGCTGCTGACCCGAACTTCGGCTCCGCATTCCTCGGCGGCCAGAACCACATTGCCCTCTTTGCAGAGGTTGCACCTACCATTGATATGTCCAACGCCGGTCCGTACGATCAGGGCTGCAACGAGACCCTCCAGAGCTGCTTCAAGGATTACTTTGACGGCACGGTCGATCTTGAGACCGCGAAGAAGAACTTTGAGGATCAGATCAAGGTCAAGTATCCTGAGCTGAGCAGCGTCGAATGGCCCGCATAAATACCTGCGCGACCTTAAGGCAACACCGCACAATTCCGGCCTGACGGCTAAGCACCGCTCCGGCGGCTGCGGCACCTCGCTCGCCGGATCGGCACTTAGAATTATGCGGTATTACCTTGAACAAAACGAACTGAACCGCAAACGCCATGCCAGGGGCGGGGAGAGACGCCCGCCTCTGGTTTTGTTTTTATCAGATTTTGAAAGGCTCTGCCCCCAGCAGGGCAATGCCCACACAGCTAAGGAGGGCGAGACCTATGAAAACAAAGAGAAAGGGCATGAGCTACGCCAAATGGGGCTATATATTTCTGGCGCCGTTCTTTATTACCTTTTTCATCTTCCAGTTCTGGCCGCTGGCAACGACCATCTACTATTCCTTCTTTGAGTATTTCCGCAGCGGTCTAAAGATCATCGGCCCTAACTTTGTAGGGCTGAAAAACTATGCCGCCATGATCCAAGAGGTGCCGAAGTATTTCAGTAATACCATGATCATGTGGCTGATGGGGTTTATCCCGCAGATCATTGTATCGCTGGTGCTGGCAGCGTGGTTTACCGATCTGCGGTTGAAGCTGCGGTTTCAGGGCTTCTTCAAGACCGTCATTTATATGCCCAACCTTATCATGGCATCGGCGTTCGCCATGCTGTTCTTTACCCTGTTTTCAAACTCGGAAACAGGGCCAATCAACTCAATCCTGCTCAAGCTCGGCATCGTGGCCGAGCCGGTGCGCTGGCTTTCCAATGTCTGGACAGCGCGCGGTCTGGTTGGGCTGATGAACTTCCTGATGTGGTTCGGCAATACGACCATCATTCTGATGGCTGCCATCATGGGTGTGGATCCCGGCCTGTATGAGGCCGCCCAGCTGGACGGTGCATCCTCGACCACAATGTTCTGGCGCATCACGATCCCGCTGATCCGCCCGCTGCTTGTCTACACGCTGATCACCAGTCTCATCGGCGGCCTGCAGATGTTTGATGTGCCGCAGGTCCTGACCAACGGCAAGGGAGACCCGAACGGCTCGACCAACACCATTATCATGTACCTGAACCAGCATCTGTACAGCAAAAACTACGGCACAGCCGGCGCTATCTCGGTGCTGATGTTCCTGCTCTGCGCGGTGCTTTGCGTCATCATCTACTTTACCCTCACGCAGGAGGATGACGGCCTGACCCGTGAGCAGCGCAAGGCTGAGAAAGCCCGCATCAAGGCAGCCAAAGCGGCCGCTAAGCATCACTAAGGAAGGAGCGTGAACAGTATGCCGAACAAGACCCAAACCGCAGCCACCACTACCGCAAAGGCAAGCAAAATTCACGACCCTATGCTGACCCTGCAGCGTGCAGTGGCCTATATCGTGCTGTTTGTCCTCTGCTTTATCTGCCTGTTCTTCTTCTATGTGCTGATTGTCAACGCCACGCACAACAACTTTACCATCCAGCAGGGGTTTGACCCGCTGCCCCGCGGCAGCTTTGGCGTCAACTTCTTCAACACCACCCATGATGCCAATGTACCGATCCTGACCGGTCTGCGCAACAGCCTGATCGTGTCGGCTGCCTGCGCGGCGCTGTCGGTCTATTTCAGCGCGCTGACGGCCTACGCCATCTATGCGTATGACTTCAAGCTGCGCAAGCTGGCCTTTACCGTCATTCTGCTCATCATGACGATGCCCACACAGGTTTCGGCGCTCGGCTTTTTGAACCTGATGGACTCGATGAAGCTGACCAACACCCTCTGGCCGCTGATTCTGCCGAGCATCGCCGCACCGACGGTGTTCTTCTTCATGAAGCAGTATATGGATTCGAGCCTGCCGCGCGACATTATTGACGCGGCGCGCATTGACGGCTCAGGGGAGTTCCACACCTTCAACACGGTCATTCTGCCGATACTGAAGCCCGCCATGGCGGTACAGGCAATATTCAGCTTTGTGGGCGCATGGAACAACTACTTTATCCCGGCGCTGATCATCAACGATGCCAAGTGGAAAACGGTGCCCATTCTGGTTGCACAGCTGCGCAGCGCGGACTTTTTGAAGTTCGATATGGGCAAGGTGTATATGATGATTACCATTGCGATTCTGCCCGTTATGATCGTCTATCTGCTGCTCTCCAAGTACATTGTCCGGGGCGTTGCATTGGGCAGTGTGAAAGGCTAAAAAGTTTTATAGACCGTAAAAAGCGGGCGAACAGAAATGTTCGCCCGCTTCAGTTTGTCGAAAAAGCCCTTTTTCGGGTAGAAATGTAGGGCGCGTGTCTATCTCCGCGCTAAGAGCCGCCGCTGTGCGGCGGTTGCGCTCCGAAACGCGCCTGCGGGCGCAGTGACCGCGCCGCACCGCTGGCTGCGCGCAGCGCATAAAATCGCGCCGGACGGCGCGCAGTTTCACGGTATATCGTACTATTGGATAGGCTCCATGCGCGTCTTGATGATCTCGCTGATTTTCTCGGCGTCGCTGTCGGGTTCGGTCAGCCCAACGATCTGCCCGTCATCCGCCATGCCGAAAATAAGCGCGCCGCCCAGTGTGTTCGCAAAAGCGCTCATGCTCTTGCACCAGCTTTTGCGCGAACTATCGGTGCTTTAATTATACAACTTGGCAGGGTCGGTTTGCAATCGTAAGTTGTACTCTCCGGTGGTAAGTTGTACGCATGGCCGTAAGACCATAGCGGGATGAATCCAATTTTTTGTAGTTTTACGGATAGGATACGATAGTATATTAGTATTTTATTTATTTAATTATTTATTTGTGCAGGATTTACCTGTACAGGGAAATCCCGTTCAGGTAAATGCCTTTGCGGTAAAATAAAAAATCCCCGGAAAGCGGGAAATTTAGGGCGCTATTTGGCTGGACAGGCACCGTGTCGATGCGTTGCGAACGTACCCAAACAGAGGCGTTTCTCGCGGCGACAGAGGCGGTGTGAGGAGATGGCGTGGAGTAGTGCTTGTGTACAACTTCTTGCTAGAGGGTAAAACTTATATACGGATTCGTAGGGCTTTTCACTGGCAAGAACTCAGTGATGCTCGTATTCATGTTTCTCAATGAGACTAAAGCTGCGCATTTATTTGAGAGTTGCGAGTCAGAATCCGTCTCACAGATTTGCCCCCAAAACTGCCCCCAAAAGGGGTTGGAACGGGTCAGCACCGTATAGCACCCTTTTGTACACATGGGACAAAATCAGTTCTGAGCCTTGGTACACAATACCACCAAACCCAACAAAACAACACTGTAACGCACTGACTTTGAATTTCTCATAACTCGGAGGTCGCAGGTTCAAGTCCTGTCTCCGCAACCAACAAAAGCTCGTTGAAACGACAAGTTTCAACAAGCTTTTTTCTACCTTATGGCAAAAGTGGTAACAAGCTGGTAACTTTGACCCCAAAATGACCCCAAAACGGCAAAACGACTGCGCCTGGACGGCTGAATTTTTCAACCGTCCGGGCGCTTTTTGTGGATAAATTTTGCGGAGTTGGCAGGTAAATATAGGATCGGTCAGTGTAGTCAGCTCGCCTTGACGAGTACCAACACGCTGTTGTTTGGTACGACAATTTGTTCTTGTTTTGTGGGAATGGGCGGGTTCTTGTATTGGCGCAGGGCTTTTTCGATTTGCTGCTTGACCTCCAGCAGGGAGGCGTCCAGCGTGGGGGCTTGTGCGGTAACTTTGGGAAAGTCGGGAACATGGGCAGTGCAGCCGTCCGGGGATAAGGTGCAGAGTACAGGGTAGGGCCGGTTCTCTACGGAGATACTGTACCGCATCCCGAACATATCGTCCATCTTGTCCATCTCGCGCCGTTTGTGTTCGTCCATGCTGTGGACGTAGGTGTCCATTGTGAACGCCACCGAGTAGTGACCTAGGATGGCTGACAGGGTCTTGTAGTCCATGCCGCGCTCCAGCGCACGGGTGGCGAAGGTGTGGCGCAGGGCGTGGAAGGTAAAGTGGCCGATGTCGGCGTCTTTCAGCATGCGGTCGTAATAGTCCTTGAAGGTCTTTTGCTCAATGTAGTGGCCGAACTCGTTGGTGACGATGAAGTCATCGTCGGTGTACTTATCCCCTGCCCGAATCTTATCCTGCGCCTGCTGCTGTTTCCAACGGGTAAGCTCGTCCACCATTGTGCGGGTCAGCGGAATCGTGCGGCGGGAGTTTTTCGTTTTGGGTGTGCCGAATACGATTTCGGTTTTGTTTTCGCCATCGTGGGCTTCGTACTTGGCAAGGCGGTTGATGGTACGGCGGACATGAAGCTATGCAGTGGAAAAGTCGATGTTCTCCCACTTTAGTGCCAGCAATTCCCCCATGCGTAATCCCGTACACAAATCCAGCCGGATAAATACCCCATAGCGGTGGCGGTAGCTGGCTTGCTCCAGCGCCCGCTGCTGGTCGTTGGTAAAGACTACAATTTCGGGCTTTTCTCCGCTTGGCAAGGTCACGGCATCGCAGGGATTATAAACCAGTAGATGCTCTTTTACAGCTTGCTGTAAGCACTTATGCAATGCCATGTGGTAGTTGCGCAAGGTCTTGGGGGATAAGCCTTCCTCGCGGAATTTGTAGTTATAAAACTCCTGCAAGGTGTGTGGTTCTAATTTCTTTAATAAAATCTTTCCCAGTACACAAAAGTGCTTGTTGAGATAACTGCGGTAGCTGGCATAAGTAGATTGCTTGACGGTGTCCTTCATATAGGTGTCCAGCCAGTATTCATACCACTCTCCCAGTGTCACCGACATCGGATCACGCCAGCCCTGTGTGCGGACTTCGTGGGCTTGCTGCTGTAAAACGGCGATTGCTTCCTGTCGCGTGTTACAGCAGGTGGATGTGCGTCTGGGCTTACCGGTTTTGTAGTCGATTCCGGCAGATAGCCGCACCTCCCACCGCCCGTCTGTACGCTGACGGATGTTGCCCTCGTTGTGCCCACGGCGCAGGGCTTTTTTGGATGTGTCTTTCACGGTGCATCGTCTCCTTTCGTGACACAAAGACTACCACAGGTACGACCACAAAGCTATTCATCAGACCCGACAATCTTCGGGTTCTCGTTTTGGGCTTTATTGACCTTTTGCTGCTCCAGCCAGCCCAGCAGTTCATCCCGCCGCACCAGCAGTCGGTTTCCAATGTGGAACGCCGGGAAACTCGCGTCATGGAATATGCGGTAGGTGGTTGTGCGCGAGACACCAAGGTAAAAAACTTACACTTTTCAAAATAGAAGGCAAGCCGTTTTATTCTGCGGCTTGCCTTTTTTATTGACGCAGAGCGACCTCAGGGGGTCTGGGGTACACCCCAGAAATGTGCATGTGGATGACCACATGCTATGCTAGCGAAACATGTTCCCGCTCAAAGCGGGGGCAATCAAAGCGGATACGCATACAAATTCGTATATGCTCCAGAGTGAATCAACTGTGATTCATCCAAAAATCCTGACTCGAAAAAGTGAATCCGTTCTGATTCACTTTCCAAAAAGAGTTACGCAGACACCTTGACAACTGTACCGCACTGCGGTATGCTGTAAGAAAAGTGTAAGTGCTTACAACGCCGCAGCTGCGGCAAAAGCGGACAGTGAGGAAGCCATGAACATCTACGATATTGCCAAGGAGGCGGGCGTTTCCATTGCCACGGTTTCCCGTGTGCTGAACAACAAAGGCACGGTCAGCGCGGCGACCCGTGCGCGGGTGGAGGCTATCTTAAAGCAGAACAACTACACCCCCAGCGCCATTGCACGCGGTATGGTGAGCAAATCTATGCGTACCGTCGCGGTTTTGACGGTGGACATCCGCGTACCGCACTACGCCCGCACCGCCTATACCATTGAGCGGGAGTTCAGCCGCCGTGGGTATGAGGTCATCCTTTGCAACACAGGCGGTGACCGGGCAGAAACACTGCGCTACCTGCAGGCCGTCAACCAGAAGCAGGTGGACGGCATCGTGCTGGTCGGCTCGGTGTTTGACACGATCTGCCAGGGGACGGAGATGGAAAAGCTGTTGACCGGCGTGCCGGTGGTGCTGGCAAACGGAAAGCTCGACCTGCCCAACGCCTACTCGGTCACGGTAGACGATAAATACGGCGTCTCGCTGGCGGTGGAGCATCTCGTTGCGCGCGGACGCAAGAGTATCTACTACATCAAGGACCGCGACACGGACAGTGCCAAGTCCAAGCGCGACGGCTTTTTGGAAGCCATGCGCCGCAACGGGCTGGAATTTGCCGACCATGTGCTGGAAGCAGGCGAGACGCTGGCATCCGGCATGGAGACGGTGCAGGCGCTGCTGGCGCAGGGCATCGTGCCGGACGGTATCGTCTGCGGCGAAGACCTGACGGCGGCCGGAGCGCTGAAAGCCCTGCTGCGCGCGGGGCTGCGTGTGCCGGGGCAGGTCGCCGTCGTGGGGTTCAACAATTCCGACTATGCGCACCTGTGTGAGCCGGTGCTGACCTCGGTGGACAACAAGCCGGAGCAGGTCGCACTGCTTTGCGTACAGCTTTTGGAAAGCAGCATCGAGCGCAGCGAAGCGTATTCCTCTGTCGTATTGCAGCCGGAGTTGGCGCAGGGGGAGACGAGCTGAGGGCAGTGACAGGCGAGAGGGCAATATAGGCAGCGCAGCCCCTCATCCGCCCCTGCGGGGCACCTTACCCCAAGGGGAAGGCATTACCGTTGTAGGGGTCGATGTCCCCGACGACACGCAGCACGTCACGGCAGCTATAACCATAGAAAGATAACTTCTCGACAGGTCACTTTGGACAAAAGTGGCCTGTTTTGTTTTACATAATGTAAGCGGTTACAGCGAAATTGTATAAAACTTAACAGGTGAATTTGTAGCATTCTCCAAATTGTAACCGCTTACATAAAATCTATTGACAAACTCATAAGCAAAGAATATAATCCAATTAGAGTAAGCGCTTACACAACCAATGCAGGCGCACAGATTTGACAAACGCACGAAAACAAAGGAGAATGTAAAATGAAACGTGTACCTTATGAAGAAATGGTCGCCCAGTTTGCCCGCGTGCTGGAAAAGAAGGGCTTTACCGCCTCTGACGCGCAGGATGCTGCCATCATCTTTGCGCAGAACAGCTTGGCGGGTGTGTTCAGCCACGGTCTGAACCGCTTCCCCCGCGTGGTCAGCTATTTGGAAAAGGGCGAGATCGACCCCGCCGCCCGCGCCACCTGCGTGTCGAGCATGGGCAGCATCGAGCGCTGGGACGGTCACCGCGGCTTCGGTCCGCTGAACGCCAAGCGTGCGATGGACCGCGCCTGCGAATTAGCAAAACAGAACGGCGTCGGCGTTGTGGCGCTGGGCAACAACAACCACTGGATGCGCGGCGGCACCTACGGCTGGCTGGCAGCCGACCACGGCTGCATCGGCATCTGCTGGTCCAACACGATGCCCAATATGCCCGCATGGGGCGGCAAGGACCGCAAAATCGGCAACAACCCGCTTATCATGGCGGTGCCTCGCTCCAACGGTGAGCACGCGATGATCGACTGCGCGGTCAGCCAGTTCAGCTACGGAAAAATTGAGGACTGCCGCCTGCGCGGTGTGCAGCTGCCCGTTCCCGGCGGCTACAACGAAAAGGGCGAGCTGACCACCGACCCCGCCGAGATCGAGAAAACCTGGCGCGTGCTGCCGATGGGCTACTGGAAGGGCAGCGGTCTGTCTATCGCCCTTGACCTGATCGCCACCGTTCTGACGAACGGCAACTCCGTGCATACCATCGGCACCTTCGGCGACGAGATCGGTCTGACCCAGATCATGATCGCCATCGACCCGGCTAAGTTCAACACCGTTGAGGAGACCGACGCCATTGTGGACGCCATTCTGGCGGACGTCAAGAGCAGCGAGCCTGTCACCGAGGGCGGCGAGGTCTACTACCCCGGCGAGCTGGAGCTGAAGAATATCAAGGAAAACAAGGAACTGGGCGTTCCCGTTATTGAGGAAGTCTGGGAATCCGTGCTGAAGATGTAAGATGCTGCAGGGCGTTTTGTTTGACATGGACGGCCTGATGTTCGACACCGAGCGCATTGGCCGTGACGGCTGGCACAAAGCCGCCGAAATCCTGCACATCGACCTGCCGGAGGGAATCATCGCCGCCATGCGCGGCACAGGCACAGACCGCTGCCGCGAAATTTTCAACGCGGTGATACCGGGCAGTCTGTATGACACGGCCCACGACCTGCGGCTGCGCTATGCGGACGAGGTCATCGCTGCAAACGGCGTGCCGGTCAAGCCGGGGCTGCGGGAACTGCTGCGCCGGCTGAAAGCATCGGACATCCCGGCAGTGCTGGCAACGTCCACCCGGCGCGAAAAGGCGCTGGCTTACTTGCAGCAAACGGATGTCGAGCGGTACTTCACGGCGGCGGTGTTCGGCCCGGAGGTCGCGCGACCCAAGCCCGCGCCCGACATCTTTCTGACGGCAGCGGCGGCTATCCACGCCGACCCCGCGCACTGCGTCGTGCTGGAGGACAGCCCAAACGGTCTGCAAGCGGCGAAAGCGGCAGGCTGCCCGGCCATTGTCGTGCCGGACCTGACCCCCGCCCCGGCAGAAAGCGAACATCTTTGGAACTACCGTGCAAAAGACCTGCGCGAGGTACAGCAAATTTTGCTGAAGGAACGAGAAAAACTATAAGGAGCACAATCATGGAATATGTTATCGGCGCACTGCTGCTGGCTTCCTTCTTTGGGCTGGCAGTCTACGCGGTACGCGGCGGCAACCTGATGATCGGTATGCTCATCATCGGTACGCTCTGGACGGTACTGCCCCTGTTCGGCAACACGTTTGCCACCAACCCTGATTTTATTGCGGCGTATCCCGGCGTGACGGACATCAGCTTTGTGGACGCCATCACAAAGGTTTACCAATCCGGCCCCGAAGGCTGGGGCAGCGTGCTGGTCAACGTCGTGTTCGGCGCATGGTTTGGCCGCGTTTTGCTGGAAACCGGCATCGCGGACGCTCTGATCCGCAAGACCGTTGAGCTGGGCGGCGATAAGCCCATCGTCATCAGCGTTCTGCTCTCCATCGTTACGACAGCGATCTTCTCCACCCTGTTCGGCGCGGGCGCAGTCGTCGCCATCGGCGTCATCATCCTGCCCATCCTTATGAGCCTTGGCATCCCCAAGGTGCTGGCCGTCGGCTCCTTTATGATGAGCGTCGGCGCGGGCATGTACCTGAACCCGGTTCTGAGCGGCCAGTTCCTCGCTTTCTTCCTCGATGAGAACGGCAAGCAGCTTATCACCTATGACGACCCCGCCCGCCTGCGCTGGGCTGTCATCGGTATGCTGGTGCAGCTGGGCATGGTCATTGTTATGACCGCCGTTTCCCTGCGCAAGAAAAAAACCGTCCACGCCTGGGTAGCCTCCGCGGCCCGCCGCGCCCGCCCCGGCTATGTGCCGACCAAGGCGCTGATCGCCCCCATCCTGCCGGTCCTGCTGCTGGTCATCTTCAAGGTGCCCATCATCCTCGGCTTCACCCTCGCCAGCCTGTACGCTATGCTGGTCTGCGGCAAGATGAAATCCTTCCGCGGCGTATGCCGTACCATCAACAAGGACTTCTACGACGGTGTTGTTGACACCGCCCCGCTGGTCGGCTTCCTGCTCATGATCCCCATCTTCAACAAGTCTGCCGAACTCTGCGTGCCCTACTTTAACGCGCTGCTGGGCGGCATCATCCCGAACAGCACCCTCGTAATCAGCATCTTCTTCGCTGTGCTGGCACCCCTTGGCTTGTTCCGCGGTCCGTTCACCCTGTTCGGCTGCGGCGCAGCTACGCTGGGCATTCTCAAGGGCATCGGCTTCTCGACGCCGTACCTGTACGCTTTGATGGTGATTCCCTCCATCACGATGAATGTCTCCATCTGCATGACCCAGAGCTGGATCGCCTGGGGCGTCAGCTACGCCAAGGTCTCCACCCGTGAGCACCTGAGAAAGACCCTGCCCTACGCATGGATCACCTGCGCCGTCATGCAGGTCATCACCTTTGTCATGTTCGGCTGAGGAGGAATGGAAAAATGAGTGAAAGAAAAGTACGCATGGGCATCGACGTCGGCGGCACCCACACCAAGGCCGTCGCCATCGACAACGCGACCCACGAGATCATCGGCAAATCCTCGGTCAAGACCACCCACGACGACAAGGCGGGCGTTGCCACCGGCGTTGTGCAGGCGTTCAAAAACTGCCTGAAAGAGAATAACATCGACCCCAAGGATGTTATCTTTGTCGCCCACTCCACCACGCAGGCCACGAACGCTCTGATCGAGGGCGACGTTGCACAGGTCGGTGTCATCGGCATCGGCGGCAAAGGCCCCGGCGGCTGGATCGCCAAGGCGCAGACGAATCTGAAGGACATTGACCTCGGTTCCGGGCGTTCCATCCATCTGCATAACCGCTATCTTGTCGATGATACCCTGTCCGACGCATCGGTCAAGGCGGCCATTCAGGAGTTGACCGGCGAGGGCGCACAGGTCATCGTCGCCAGCGAGGTCTACGGCGTTGATGATATGGAGAATGAGACCGGCGTATGCGGCATTGCCAAGCAGATGGGGCTGGAGGCTACCGCCGCCAGCGAAATTACCAAGCTGTACGGTCTGACCCGCCGCACCCGCACCGCCGCCATCAATGCTTCCATTCTGCCCAAGATGCTGAACACCGCCAACGAGACCGAGGAGAGCGTCCGCAGCGCGGGCGTGGAAGTCCCCCTGATGATCATGCGCGGCGACGGCGGCGTTATGGAGATCAGCGAGATGAAGAAGCGTCCCGTCCTGACAATGTTGTCCGGTCCTGCTGCTTCGGTTATGGGCAGCCTGATGTACCTGCGTGCGTCCAACGGCGTCTACTTCGAGGTCGGCGGCACAACGACGAACATCGGCGTCATCAAGGATGGCCGCCCCGCCATCGACTACTCCATCGTCGGCGGTCATCGCACCTACATCAGCAGCCTGGATGTCCGCGTTCTGGGCGTGGCGGGCGGTTCGATGGTGCGTGCCGACAAGAGCGGCGTTAAGGATGTCGGTCCGCGCTCGGCGCACATTGCCGGTATGGACTACGCCGTCTTTACCCCGGAGGAAGAAATTGTTGACCCGAAGGTCATCTTCTTCTCCCCGAAGGAGGGCGACCCCGACGACTATGTCGCCATCGAGCTGGCAAGCGGCAAGCGCATCACCATCACCAATACCTGTGCCGCGAATGTGTTGGGGCTGATTTCCCCCGATAACTTCGCCTACGGCAATGCCAACGCTGCCCGCAAAGCGATGCAGCCGCTGGCGGATTACATGGGCAAGACTGTCGAGGAGGTCGCTACCCAGATCCTGACCCGCGCCTATGAGAAGATCGAGCCGGTCATCACCGAGCTGGCCGCAAAGTACCGCTTGGAAAAAGACCAGATCAGCCTGGTCGGTGTCGGCGGCGGTGCAGCTGCCCTGATCGGCTTCTGCTCTGACAAGATGGGGCTGCGCTACTCCATACCCGAAAACGCCGAGGTCATTTCGTCCATCGGTGTTGCACTGGCAATGGTGCGCGACGTCGTTGAGCGTGTTGTGCCTAACCCCACGCCGGAGGACATCCGCTCCATCAAGGCGGAAGCCATCGACAAGGCCGTCGAGAGCGGCGCAACGCCGGACAGCGTCGATGTGCATATCGAAATCGACCCGCAGACCTCCAAGCTGACGGCCATCGCCCTCGGCTCCACCGAGGTCAAGACGACCGACCTGCTGAAGGAGTGCACCCGCGAGGAGGCCGCCCAGCTGGCCGCCGACGACCTGAAGGCCACGACTGCCGAGGTCAAGCTGGAGGGCGCGACGAAGAACTTCTTCGTCTACGGTCTTGACCGCAAGAACAAGCACCCGCTGCGCATCTTGGACAAGAAGGGCTTCATCAAAGTCCAGCGCAACGATGGCAAGGCTGTGCTGTGCAAGGCGGGCAGCTACCGCAACATCGTCTCCCAGCTGTGGGAGGAGCTGGCCATCTACCAGCAGGATGCCATTCTGCGGCCTGACTATTACATCTGCGCCGGTGCCCGCGTGATGGACTTCTCCGGCTCGGTGGACCTCGACAAGATCATGATGCTGATGGAAGTCGAAATGCAGATGATCAACCCCGGCGACGATGTGATCATCGTCGGCGCGAAAAACAGCCTATAATTTACAAAGAAGGCAACACCGCATAATTCTAAGTGCCGATACGGCGAGAGAGGTGCGGCAGCTGCTAAGCCAAAAGCGCAGATAATACTTTGTGTATTATCGAGCATTTTGGCAACGCAGATGCCGTGCCGCACACCGAGCCGCAGCGAGGCGCTTCGGAGCGCAACCGCCGCTTGCGGCGGCTCTTGGCGCGGAGATCCGCCGGAACGGTGCTTAAGCCGTAAGGCGGGAATTATGCGGTGTTGCCCTAGAATCAGAATATGACCACTTCATGAATACTGTTTATTCTTATACTTGTTCATATAAAAAAGGAGCTGCCGCATTGCAACAGCTCCTTTTTTAGAAGGAGAATAGTGAATATCAGTTTTTCATTTCGGCACGAATCTTATCGTTGGCCTCCTCGACCTTCATGCGGGAGAGGATAAAGGTAATGATGGCGTCCAGCACAAAGGGAATTACGAGGTACATGAGTTTCAGCATATTGATGCAGGATTCCGGCTGCACGGCCAGCGCCTTATCGTAGTTGCTGAACGCCAGCAGCCAGCCGGTGATGGCGGTGCCGAGACCGCCGCCCAGCTTGACACCGAGCGAGGTGCAGGAGTACATCGTGCCGTCCACGCGCTTGTGCTTCGTCAGCCAAGTGTACTCGGAGCAGGAGGCGATAACGGCATTCATGTCGCCCTGCCACGGGCCCTGACCCAGTGCAGCGATGGCTGTGAAGAGCAGCATCATCTTGACATCGCCGGAACCCGTATAACCAGCCACAGCAACCAGCGCACGGGCTACGGTAGCAAGGGCATAGCTGCCGACGTTCAGTTTGTACATACCGTGCATCTTGGCAACGAGGGTCGGGGTAAAGACCAGTGCGATGATCAAAGGAATGTTGATGGCCCAAGAGAACACGCCGAACAGGTTCTTGTCGCCAAGGATATGGGCGGTGTAGTAGGTACCCATGCTGATCATGGCACCATAGATCTGCTGCAAAATGTAGGTGACGCAGATCATCAGGTAATATTTGTTGGAGACCAGCAGCTTGGCAGCTTCGACAAGACCGTACTTCTCGTCTTTCTCGATTTCGGCTTTATCCGTGGTATCGACAAACTCTTCCTCCGGCAACTCCTTGACGGAAAAAACAGAGAGCGTGTTGACGATCAGACCGATAATGGCATAGACGATAGCCACGGTGCGCCATGCTTCGGCAGTGTCGCCCAGTGCAGAGACAGCCAGCAGTGTGAAAGACTGAATGGCAAGGCTGGTGGCGAATGCGAACATGAAGCGGTAGGAACCCATCTCGACTCGCTCGGCGCTGTTCTTGGTGACAAGGGAAGTCAAGGCAGAGTAGGCGATGTTGTTGGCCGTGTAGAACACAGCGTTCAGCAGGGAATAACAGATAAAGAACCATGCGTACTTGGCAAACTCGCTCATGCCCATGGGGATGGCGAAGATGCCGACCAGCGTGATGGCGCAGCCGATGTAGCCGTAGAGCATCCACGGGCGAGCCTTGCCCAGCTTGGAGTGCGTCTTGTCGATCATCGAGCCAAAGAAGATGTCGGTAATGCCGTCAAACAGCTTGGACACAGCGATCAGCGTGCCGACGATGCCGGGATTCAGGCCGACGGTGTCTGTCAGGTAAATCATAACGAACGAGGAGAGGAACGCATAGACCACGTTGCCTGCAACATCGCCGGAGCCGTATCCGATTTTGTTATACCATTTTAAATAGCGTCTTTCTGTGTTTTCAGACATGAGATTTTCTCCATTCTTTTGTGTAGAGAGGTTATGCTTTTTCGGGAATCAAACGGATGCTGAAATCGAATGAAGCGTCGTCAAGGCGGTACTGCTCCGCCAGACGCGGCCCGCAGCTGGCAGAGCCGATGCCGTTCTGTGCATAGTCAAGGCAGAGAACGGTGCTGTCACAGGGGTGCAGCTCATAGTTGTGCGCCTTTTCAGTCAACTCTTCCTGCGTGTAGTGCGAGGCGTTGAAGCAGAACGGCTTTGCACCGACAGCGGTAAGCTTGATGCCCGCGCTATCCAGCTGGACATAATCGCAATCATAGTGACTGCCGTTCTCCTGCGGGCGAATGTAGTCCTCGTGCTGCTGCCAGATGGTGGAACTGAAGTAGTCGTGGCTGGCAGCATGGTGCTTGTCGCAGTAGCTTTCCATCGGCCCCATGCCGAAGTAACTGACGCGGGCCATTTCTTTTGGCAGGAACAGGCGCAGGCCAAAGCGCGGCAGTTCGGGGAATACCGTGTTGCGCTCGGCGTGCAGTGCCAGCGTTACTGCACCGCTGTTGGAAACCGTCCAGCAGACATCCAAATCAAGGAATTTCTGCAAGCTGATCGGTGCAATGCCGACTTTGGCGCGCAGAGTCACACCGCTGTCCGTCACCTGATATTCGGTGCGGTAAGCGTTGGTCATACAGTGGTCATAGCGGGCAGCCAGCCAATCCAGCTTCAGCTTGCGGTCATTGTCCGTAGGAGCACGCCAGATGTTGAACTCCATTTCCTTGTCCAACAGGGATTCACCCTCGTACTGCATCGCGGCGAACAGACCCGTCAGCTTATTAAAGTTGTAGGTGAAGTTCTTGCCGCGCAGCGTCAAATGGCGGTCCGTCTCCTGAATAGTGATTGTGCTGTTGGAAGGGGCATCACTCCACATAGCCAAGGTTTTCTGGTTGCGGCTGTCTTCGTTTTCCAGCAGGATTTCATCAAAACCCAGGAGATGACCTTCCGAACGCAAGGACAGGTCTTTATCGCAATGGTAGAAGATTTTCAGGAAACACTTGCCTTTATCGGGAATATGGACGGCCAACGGCAAGGCGCTTTCGCTGTGCGGCGGCAGGGTGAAACCGTCAGGGTAGGGGATGAAGCCGTTGTCGATGACCTCGCCGTCGCAACTTACCTGATAGGTTAGTGCGGCATACTCGGTCAAATCAACAAAGTCCATGTAGTTATGCAGCGTGAGCATGCCGGATTCCCGATCGTACTTCACAACACGCGCCGGGCGATAGACGTTCTTGAACTCCAACAGTCCGGTGTGCGGGCGGCGGTCGGGGTAGACCAGACCATCCATGCAGAAATTGCCGTCATGCGGCCACTCATTGTGGTCGCCGCCGTAATAATAGATGTCGCGGCCGTCGGGCATCTTCCCTTTATAAATACCGTGGTCGCACCATTCCCACAGGAAACCGCCGACCAAGCCGTCATGGCTCTGAATGAACTGGAAGTAATCCTCCAAATCGCCGGGGCCGTTGCCCATGCAGTGGCTGTACTCGCACATGATATAGGGTTTGTCCGGCTCGTTGTCCAGATATTCCTGAATGCTTTCGAGAGAAGGGTACATATTGCTGAACATATCAATGTTCGAGAAATCGTATTTACGGTTCTTGCTGCGGTACTGGGCGCTCTCGTAGTGGGTCAGGCGGCGGGGGTCAAAGCTCTTTGTCCATGCCAGCGCTTCTTCGAATGTGCAGCCGTAGGCGCTCTCGTTGCCCATCGACCAGATGATGACGCAGGGACGGTTCTTGTCACGCTCCACGCAGCGGCGGGTGCGGTCTACGGTGGCCTCGGTGAACTCCGGGTTGTCTGCGATGGGCTTGTTCCAGTTTTCAACGTGGTTGGGCCAGCTTTCATTGCCCTCGCAATAGTATTCGGACGCACCGTGGCTCTCGTTGTCGGCTTCATCAATGACAAAGAAGCCGTACTGGTCGCAGAGCTGATAGAAGTAAGGCACATCCGGGTAATGGCTGGTGCGGATGGCATTGAAGTTGTGCTTTTTAATCATGAGCAGGTCCTTTTTCGTCTGCTCAAAGCCAACGGCATAGCCGGTGACCGGGTCGGATTCGTGGCGGTTCACACCGTGGAACTTGATGGACTGGCCGTTGACATAAATCTGGTTGTTGGCAACATGAACCTCGCGGATGCCCACACGATCCGTAATAGTCTCGTTGGGCGTGTCCAACACAAGGGTATATAAGTAGGGCTGCTCTGCGTTCCAGAGTGTCGGGTCAACAATGGTGATTTCTGCATGATAGGGGAATGCCGCATCATCCGGTGCTTCCACGGGCGTTACGCTGCCGACCATCGTGCCGGCTGCATCGTAGAGGGTGATGCGGGTGGCAACGGCGGAATCGTAGTAACGCAGGCGGACAGCAACCCCTGCGGTGCTGCCGTGGATGTCGGTGGTGATGAAATAGTCCTCGATGCACTGTTCCGGTCGGTGCAGCAGGTAGACATCACGGAAAATGCCGTTCATGCGGAACATATCCTGATCTTCCATGTAGCTGCCATCGCACCATTTCAGCACGAGGACCGCCAGATGGTTGGTGCCGTCCTGCAAAAACTTCGTTACATCGAACTCACTTGTGGAATGGGCGACCTGACTGTACCCGACAAACTGACCGTTGAGCCAGACGTAGAAGCAGGAGGCAACGCCCTCAAAATTCAGAAATGCACGCGGGGCGGTGGCATCTTTTTGGTAAGTGAAGTCGCAGAGGTAAGCGCCGCAGGGATTCTCTTTGGGAACATACGGCGGATCAGCGGGAAATGGATAGCGGATGTTGGTGTACTGGTGGTGGTCGTAGCCGTGGTTCTGCCACACGCTGGGGACCGGGATGCTGTCAAAAGCGGAGGCATCATAGCCGACCTCATAGAAAGCATCCTGCAAGTCATAAATACTGGCGTAGTACCGAAATTTCCAGCTTCCGTTCAAAAGCTGGAAGCGATCCGAGGTCTCGCGGTGCTCGACTAAGGCATCGCTGCGCCTGGATGCTGGAATGTAATAGGCACGATTTTACATGGTACCCACATGCAGTGTGTGCGGGTTCTCGTAATAGTGCGGAATAATCATCCATTCTCCTCCTGTGATTTATACAGTTCTGCTTGCGTTTTGTCTGAAATTATTATACAATTTCTATATACAATAAAACATAAACGGTATTGCACTAAATATGCACAAAATCAATGGCTTTTTGTAAAGTGAAGGTAAAATGGACGAAGCACCTCGCAATATTCACAAAAACAGGAGGAGATTTTTGTGTACATTAACTCTGGCTATCTAAACAATTCCCGTACAGATTTCAAAGACAACTCCACGCCGTTGGTGGTGGGCAGCTGTGGCACCTACCGGCTGAAAACGCGCCCCAAACTACCGACCTACTGGCAGAAAGGGCGCAGGGATTACCAGATTTTATATGTGGCAAACGGCAAGACGCATTTCTGGTTTGACGGCAGGGAAGAAATCGTCAGCGCGGGCTATATGGTGCTTTACAAGCCGGAAGAAATTCAAAAATATGTATATTATCTGGAAGATAACCCGGAAGTTTTCTGGATTCACTTCACAGGCAGTGATGTAAAGAACATACTGGCGTATCACGACATCTCGCTGGATGAGCATGTGTTCTACTGCGGTGTGCTGCCGGATTACAAGGCGTTGTTCCGCAAAATCATTCAGGAATTGCAGCTGTGCCGCTATGGGTACGAGGACTATATCGCATCGCTGTTCAACGATATTCTGCTGTTGGTGGACCGCCAGCAGCATGAACAGAAAAAAGCCACCGGCAACGTCCAAGAGCAAATTGAACGCGCGGCAGCTTACTTCAATGAGAACTATAATACAAAAATCAGCATAGACGATTATGCGGAATCCCTGCACATCAGCACCAACTGGTTTATACACAATTTCAAACAGTACGCCGGTATGTCCCCGGCCCAGTACATCCTCTCTCTGCGTATGGTCAATGCCCAAAGCCTGCTGGAGCGGACAACCTACAACATCAAGGAAATTTCCGAAATCGTAGGGTATGAGAACCCGCTGTATTTCAGCAGGGTGTTTAAGAAGGAGATAGGAAAGTCACCGGCGCAGTATAGGAAAGAAGCTGCTTTTTTAGCAAAAACTATATAATGCTTTGTTGAAGTTTTGATCGTTTTGTTGTATAATGTATCATTAATATTAGTGAAGAAATCCTATAAACGGAGTGAATGTTATGAACAAAATTATAGAAAACTTTCTAGATATTCATAAAAAGGAGTATTCAATTGAACGTCTCGACACAGAAACAGCTTTTGAGCATTTTACTAATAAGTGCATAGTAAACAAATACTCTAATGAACGCTTTGATCCTTCTGATATAATGACTGATCCAGGAGAAAAAGGATTAGACGGCGTAGCTATATGTGTAAATGGCAGGGTAATTACAAGCAATGATGAATTGGAATCAATCTTAGGAGAAGCCAAGTCGCTAGATGTTCGATTTGTATTTATACAAACAAAAACCAGTGAACATTTCGATGGAGATGAAATTGGAACTTTTATTTATGGGGTTAAAGCTTTTTTTGCGCCTGAAGCCCTCCGTCCCCAAACAAACGAAAAGATGGATAATTTGATAAGCCTTAAAGACGAAATCTATAGACATAGCATTGATATGACGAATGCTCCGGTGTTGGATTTGTACTACGTTTGCTGTGGCAAGTGGGTTGAAGGTAACGGCTTGATGTCGAGAGTAAATCTTGATATTCAGCCACTTATTGATACGCAAAATTTTAGTTCGGTCGCTTTCTTCCCTTACGACTCGGAAAAAATTATTACTACCTACAAAGAACTCAAAAAGAAAGTCAGCAGATCTTTCACTATGGAGAAAAAAGTGACATTTCCTCCAATTGATGGTGTGAAGCAAGCTTTCTTGGGATTAGTGAAATGCAAGGATTTTGTTACTATTCTTACGGATAGCCGGATAGCGATAATAATATGTTGACTAATATTTTCGAGGATAATGTTCGGGACTTCCAAGGCTATAACATTGTCAACTCCGAAATTCAAGATTCTCTTAGACATGGCGAAGATCAAGCAAGGTTTGGCTTGTTAAATAATGGAATTACCATAGTGGCTAAAAGTATAACCCCTGTGGGCGATCAAATCGAAATATATGATTATCAAATTGTGAATGGGTGTCAGACAAGTTACGTCTTGTTTGATAATAGGGATATCCTAAGAGATGATTCCTTTGTTATGGTAAAGCTTATTGAAGTCACAAATGAGGATGTTTCTGATCGAGTTATTTATACAACAAATCGTCAAACAGAAGTGAAATCTGAAGCTTTTGTTGCTACGAAGCATTTTCATAAACGTCTGCAAGACTATTATGATGCTGTCTCCAATCCGTATCGTCTTTACTATGAGCGCCGCTCTAAACAGTATGACTTAAATGATGGTATTAGCAAAAATAGAGTTATTACCCTTACGCAACAGATTCAATCGTATTTGGCGATGTTCTTGAATGAACCTCATAGTACTCATCGCTATTATGGCGAACTGCTTCGTGCGTATGATAATCGGCTATTCCTTGATACAGATGATTATGAACCATATTTCTGTGCAGCGTATTTTAGCTATTATGTTGATGCACAGATTCGAAATAATGCTTTGGATAGAAAATATAAGAAATTTAAGTTCCACTTGATTTGTGCTATGCGTACACTAATTGCGGGTAGTGCAGTTGTATTTGGTCAGGCTCGGCAACAACAGAAAATTTGCAAGAAATTGTGGGAAGTTATGAAAAACGATGCTGATATGAAGCGAATGCTGGATGCTGCCGTAACGTGCTTGGATAGTGCGTGTAGTGAATGTCCGGATATTCCTGTTTCTGAACAACATCGCTCAAAAGAAATAACCGTTGCTATGATTAGTGTTGCCGAACGCCAAACAAAGGCTGCTAAGGATAACGCATTTTTGAAAAAAGGAGATATTGTCCATTGTACTGTAACTGCTATTAAACCGTATTCAGTTGATGTTATCATAAAAACTGATGACGCTCGCAACTGTGGCTCGATTTATATTTCGAGAATAGCCAAACAATATATTGAAGATATACACGATTTCATGTCCATTGGACAGATATTCCAAGCAAAAATCATAAATGATAACTTTTACGAAAAGCCCTGGGGATGGGAACTTAGTAAGATATTCTGATTGGTAGGTATTCAAGAAAGCTTACGCACGGATGATATTTAGCAGACACGCGAACTTATAATATGAGTATGGGGACTGACGCTTTTGGTCAAGGGGATATTACGTAGATATAGTAGGCCGGAGTAAAAAGCAGATAGTGGCGTATATTCAAGCATCAGTTTGACGAAAATCAGATAGCGGATCAAATGAGCTTGAAAGAGTTTATTGACCCGTTTACGGGCCGCAAGAATACCAAGGCATAAGTAAAACACCCCTTAAGGGGTCCAGCCACGAGTCGGCAATGCAGTTGACCGAACCGTTCGCGGTCCCTTGAGGGGCGTTTTTCGTAATATGTTCTTCTAGGGCTTGATTTACCGATTCAGAAAAATCCTCGCTGCGCAAGGGTCTGGGGCCTCCCAGTTGACGTACAAATCATTCAACGGGCAGGCGTGAGGGTTACGGATATGCTCGTCGATCCAGCCTTTGTACAGCTCACAGAAGTTGGCTTTCGTGAGGATGGCGCGGCATTCGGACTTGTCCACAGTGGTGCTGAACAGGTATTCCACATCATGAACCGGAACAATCACCGGCGCGCCGGCTGTGTCAAAGGCACAGAGCAGATTTTTACAGCCGCGGCTCACAGCGCGCTGGCAGTCGCCGCACTCGATATAGATGGTGTTGCGCCAGTCGCGGCCTGTGGTGCGCAGGAACTTGCAGAGATGCGAATTGGTGGAAGTAAAACAGGAAACGGACAAAATATCACTCCAATCTCAAATTGTGCGCAGCGTAACAACTCGGCACAGTTTTTATAAAATATTGCCGGTCTGCGGGAAAGTTTTCATAAGGGGAACGGGTGTGTCGGTGCGCTCATCATACATGGCAAGATACCCTTCGGAAGATTTCTGCCAACCGCCGTCCTGCCATACGAACACAACAAGGGTATCGTTCATCTGCATGACTTTGAACGTAATGCTCTCGGCAACCAGATAACCGTTCGGGGCCAGTTCCTCCACCATCGTGTAGACGTGTTCGCTGGTGTCATCGGACAAAAGCAACAGATTTTTGTGCGGGTCTTTGGCGGCAGAACGTTCCGGCAGTACGCGGATAGCATGGTCGCCGTCCGTGGTCGTCCAGCGGTCAATGGTCGGGCCATAGGCATCGCGAATCGTTAGGCGGGCATCCGCCAGTTTTGCATTGGTGGCAATATCCCGTTTGGTGAGAATCAGCGAGTGCGCCGGGGCATCGTACATCGTGACTTTCTGAATTTCCCCGGTTTCCTGCACGGTGAAGTGAACCTCTTCGCTGAGCAGATACCCGGCCGGGGCGGCAGTTTCGGTCAGCGTATAGTCGCCGGGCTTCAGACGCTCGATGCGGTGGGGCTGGCCGTTGGTTTCCCACTCGGCAATGGTGTTGCCGCTGGCATCGGTGATTTTCAGTTTTGCACCGGGCAGCTCGTGACCATCTGTCATGTCAGCCTTGAAGATTTCGACCTTGGTAAAATCGTCTTTCATCTCCACACGCTGAATATTCTCGGTAGGACCAACCTCAAAGGTAACGCTCTCGGCGCGGACATAGCCCTGCTCGATGGGAGCCACCGTTTCGGTCAGGGTGTAAGTTCCCATCGGGATGCGCTCCATATAGTGCGGTGTGCCGTCTGTAACCCATTCAGCAACGGTTTTGCCGTCTGCATCCGTGATTTTCAGCTTTGCGCCGCTGATTTCCTTGCCGGTGGCAATGTCGGTCTTGGAAATCTGCACTTTCGTGTAGTCGTCCTGCATGATAACGTGCTGGACCTTGCCGTTATCCTCGACTGTGAACTGAATGGCATTGGCAGGCACATACCCGGAATTATCGGGTACGAGCGTTTCCTCCAGTGTGTAGGTTTCGCCCGCAACCAGCACAGCCTCCATGTAGTGCGGCGTATCTTCGGACACCCATTCGTCCACAACATTGCCGTCTTTATCCAGCACACGCAGCGTGGCACCGGGGACTTCTTCGTGGGTCGTAATATCGGCTTTGCTGATTTTTACGCGGGTGGGCGCATCCAGCATCGTCACTGTCTGGCTGAATCCATCAGAATCTTTCAGCAGAATCCAGCTTGCAGAGTAGGTGATTTCGGCATCGGCGGGCTTTTCTGCAACCTGCTTATCGGCAAAGAACGCGGGAGCCGCCGCGCCGTTCAGATAGGCCTTGTCAAACGTCAGGTCGGAGAAGTCGCTCTCCCGCAGGCATTTGGCAACCGCGCGGTCGTTGGCGGCATCGGTGAAATTCACCACCAGCGTGCCGTTCACGCAGTACCAGTTGGCAATGACAACGCCGTCTGCATCGGGATTCTTGCCCAGCAGCTTATCCCAGAAAGCGCGCAGCTTGGCGGAAATCGTAGCCACGGTATCGTCGGAAAACGCGGTGGGGGAGATAATGCTGCCAGACTGGTATGCTGTATCTTCGGATTCATGCAGAACCCAGACCGCCGTTTCCTGCAAGTAGGCATTATCGTCCGTGGCCTGCTCCAAGCGGAACTGAATCGAGCGGGCGGTGGTATAGCCGTCTGCCGGACAAGTCTCGGCCAAGGTATAGACTTTTGAGGTATCGCGGTTCCCGGCAAAGTCGTGGGAAAGATGCAGCCCGCAAATCACATGAGCCGTATCGCTGCTCTCCCAGCTGTCCACCACATTGCCGTTCCAATCGGTCACGGTCAACGTGGCACCGGTCAGGGCAAAGGTGTCATCGGAATCAGAAGTGAAAGCGCGCTTGTCAATCTCCACGGTGGTCTGCTTGTCGGAGTGCAGGCAGTCAACGACCTGCCATGCAATGAACTGGTTTTCATAGGTGAACTCAACGGGAATCACACTCTGCTCAATCAGGTAGCCGTCCGGCACGCTGATTTCACGCAGATAGTAGCGGCCGCTGTTGGTCGTACAGTCGTGGGCATCGCTGCCGCCGTAATGTTCACCGCGCAGAGGAACGTCTACATCAAAATAGGCAAGGCCGTTTTCATCGGTGGTGGCTGTGCCCAGCAGAGTATCGGCGGCGGCCAGCAGCTCGCCGGAAATACTGTAAATGTCGTCTGCGGTGTACAGCTCATAGACGGCGCCCGCGACCATATTGGCATCAGCCGGGATGTCGGCGCGGTTGCTGCCGCCGTTCAAAAGGGAGGCGCGGGTCTTACAGCCGTCTGTATAGGGCGCTTCATCGGTCAAATCGCAGGTGTCGCGATCCAGCTTATACAGCCCGACACCGACTTTGCCCTCCTCAACGATCGGCAGCACACGGGCATTCTCAAAGACAAGAACCTGCTTTTCAATCTGCTCGGCATTGGCGTTGCCTACATTTATAATAGAGTAGTCGTACACAACATCACCGTCCTGCGTGTGGTCGATGATGCTTTTTGCAAGAACGAGGTCGTTATACTGGTTGTCCCAGTCCAGCACCACGGTGTAAGTGTGGTCGGTGTGGACAAAACCGTAAGGGGCCTGCACCTCGGAAATCGTGTAGGTACCCAGCGGCAGCGTGATAGTGACTTCGCCTTTCGTGCCATCGTGGGTTACTTTCAAGAAATCATAGGTGGCGAGTGTCCGCGTGGGGCTGAATCGGACTTCGTCCACCTGCCCGTCTTCGGCAGTGGTAACGGTAGCGACAAGGTCGCCATCTGCGTACCAGAGTGTGCCTTGATTGTCCGGCGTGGGAATATCGCCCTGCGCGTGGATCTCATAGGTGGCATTGGCAAGGTTATCGGACTCGTACACGAACTGTCCGTTTTCGTACCCGGTCAGCACGTTACCAATTTTGCGGATTTTGATTTGCCCCAATGTCTCGTGGTTATAGTAGTTTTCGGTGATGACGTAGTCGTCCATGCCGTCGGCGCTGCCGCCGCTGACCTGATACACACGGTCCGAGGTCAGCTCAAACACGACATTGTACTGGTGGTCGTTGAAATACCCGCGTGGACCTTCGATCTCGACGATGCGGTACCTGCCCAGCGGCAGTTTTTCCGGGGTCTTCATTTCGCCGTTGGAATCGGTATAGAAAGTGCTGGTCTTTGCCCAGGCATTGCCAGATTTCGGGTCGTTCATCTCCACAAGGGTTTCGTGGCCGTCCTCGGCAATGTAGTAAATGTTGAACGCAGTGTCGGCAATTTTGACAGGCTCGCCAGTTTCAATGTCGATTTTGACAAGCTGTAAGTAACCCTCCAACTCTTCGTCCAGAATGTTGTAGGTCATGTAGTTGCCGCTGGGCGTTGTGATGCTGCCGGCAGGCACAGTAAAGCTGCTCTGCGGGCTGGACGCATTGACAGTGACAAGGAACGGTTCGGCCTGAAAAACGTCTTTCGGCACTGTCGTTTCCACGACGATGTACTGACCGTAGGGAAGTCCCTGCACACGCAGGATGCCATCCTCGTTCGTGAAGATTTCGGACAGACGGTATTCCTGTGCATTGTTGGTCGGAACCCAGCCGAGGCCCTGCCCATTGGCAAAATCGCCGTCTGCGGTCAAGGTGGTGTTATAGCGGGTGACAGCGGCGGTGTCGCTCTCGTACATCGTGGCAACAGCCTGTTCCTCATCGGAAAAATCAAATTTCAGGGTGTCCTGATCGTAGCTGGATTTACGGTAGGCATCCAGAATGCTGGCGGCATCGTAGCTGCCATCGGCATTTTGAGTGAACTGGTCTGCCTTGCTCAGCAGCGATACACGGTACACTTTGAACCCGGCACCGCTCAGTTTGATGGCGGGCGAGGGCTGCCCGGTGGTGGACACCAGTTTTTGCAGGCTGAACCCGGATTTCAGCACTTCATCCTGCGTCTGGTCTTCAGTGCGGACAACGTAAGTGGATTCATCTGCATAAGTAAGGGATTGGTAGTGGTTGACTTCATCACAGAGATAGCCTTCCGCAAAAGACAGGTAGTAGCCGTCATAGGTCTTGCTGCCGTCTAAGGCACGGCTCTCGGCAACAGCAGAATACTGGTTGCAGTAGACGTAGTCGGTGTACTCTGTGCCATTGCTGGCGAGGGCGGCATAGCTGCCGGTAGGCTCCAGCTTTTTGTTGAGCAGGGGATACTTGCCGGAAAGATAATACTGCCCGTTGGAATCCACGGGGATCACGATGCCGGTGGCGCGCTCCACAAGGTAGTAACGACCTAAGTAGAGATTAGAAAACGCCAGCTTGCCGTCCTTGATGGCGGCGGAGGCTACAAGGTAATCCTTTTTCAGCACCGGGAGATAGTCGGACTTCCATGCGCCGTTGGTAAGCACGGTGGTATGCCAGATGGGGTTGCCGCTGGAATCGGTGATCTTGGAGTAATCGACAATGCCGGAAACGCCGTTCGGATGAAGAATGTCCTCGGCGGCATACAGGTCGTACACGGCACCTTCAAGCGTTGAGTCGCCATTACTGCCTGCGGCCAGATACCGGGCGGCATCAAAGTCTGCTTTGGAGAGAGTGATGCTGCCGAGAGTGCGGTCGTTCTGCATGGTGTCGACATCGGCGTGCATGGTGTAGGAATCCTCGTTGCTGGCAATACCTGTAGGATCGGTGGTATAGGTCTTATCCGCATTGCGACTGCCAAATGTAATTGTGACGATGCCCTCGCCGGTGTCGATGAGCGTACCACCGCTGTTGGCCGTGGTAATGTCGGCGTTATAGTCCGCGTTGCCCAGCCAAATCGTCTGACCGTCTAATGCTTTCGTGATTTCAAAGGCATACGCCCGCTTACCCAGCACAGAGCCTGCCGTGCCGGGTTTGGTTACATCCGTCCAATCGCCGTAGTACCCGCTGGGTGCGCGGCTCTCCACGATGACGAACTTGCCCTCGTTGCGCTGGGTGTAGAACAAATCATCCGAACCGCCCGCATAGTCACTGTGGTTGATGACCTTGTAAGTGCCATCTGCTTGGCGCTCGACCTTGTATTGGTTGTACCCGCCTGCCGGAATATAGCACTGCCGAACCGCATCCCACTCGAAAATCTTAAACTCGGTATCGCTCTTGATGCGCTGCTTGGTTTCGCTGTCGATTTTGTCAATACTGACTTTGACCGACCACTCATCGTTTTTCATCTGGTAATCGTTCGAGCTGTTGGCAGGAACCGTAATGGTCTGGTGGCTTCCCAGCGCGCCGGGTGTGCTGTCAAAACCGTGCGGGATGGTGACTTCATCGTAGCTGAATTTCAGACTATCGAAGTACCCATGCGCCGCAGACAGCGCCGCTTCGATTTCTCCGTTGACTTGACTCTCGCAAGCACTCTGCGCGGCAGATTGTGCAGCAGATGCCTGTGCGTCTGCATCCTGCTAACTGTTGGCGGTTACGCTGCCGCTTTGGGATGCCGACTTGCTGACGCTGTAATGTACCGTCCATGTGGCAGAGGCATCACCGCCGTTGAGATGGTAGCTGTCATCCTGCGTGTGGCCAGAAGTGGTTACCGACTGCTTGCCAGCCGGGGTAATCGTCCAACTGCCGCCGTTTATGTCCGAAGGAATACCGTCCAGAATCGGGGCAATATCGATGCCTGCTCCATCCACCTTCTCCAGCGTTTCCAACTGGATTTCGTCCGTGTTGATGGTATACGAAAAATCCAGCGTTTCGGTGCGCTCATAGCTGGCACTCCACGGTTTATCTATGGGCTGGCCTTCCGGGGTCAGTTCGGGGATCTCGTTATCTCCGCCCAGCGTGACCGGGGTATAATCTAGAATGACAAACCGCTGCCACGCAGCGTTGCTGGGAACATACAGCGTGCCAATGTACACCGTTTCGGCATCGTCGTCTGCATAGACTGCTGTGCCGTTCATGATTTCACCGGCAAGGCTGTCCGGGAACTGCTCTGCCTGCCACGCAAGGCGGTCAAGGTAGGCGTTGTTGTCGGTGGCATCTTCGACCGCGCAAGCAGAAACCGCGGACGGTGCGCCGCTGTTGAATCCCTGTGCCCACATGGTTGCCTGATCCGCTGTCCAGCCTTTACCAAAGAACGAGGCCAATACCCAGACACTGCCCGCCGAGGAATAATTGGCTACCGGCGGATACTTGTTGGCATAGGTTGCACCGGGTCCCCACGCCCATTTGCCGCTATCAGCACACAGGGCGGGCTGCCCGCCGAGATAGTTCATCCAGCCCACGCTGGTGTAAACGCACTGCGTGACCTGCAAACCTGCGTAAGCTGCAACACCTGCGTCCGCCGAGCAGAAGGCAGGTTGTGCCTCCTGCGCAAAGCGATCCTGCAAGATGCCAGGGAACGGCGCAGAATCGTTGAGGGTGACATGGAGCGCTTTTGTCAGGCTCTTTTCCGAGTCTGTATAGGTCAGTGTGACACCGAAATCCTCTGTAGCTTTGACATAGATACCTGTCACCGATGCCGTGACTTCGGAAAAATCATAATGGAGCTGCCGCTGGCGTTCTTCTTCGGTGGCGGCACACAGGTCGCCACTGGTGAAGCTGTATCCCAGCAGTTCTACATTGTCGGGCAGCGTGATGTCCGCACTGCCGCCGTTAGCAGGATACAGCACCTGTATACTGATGGGAACGATGGCGTAATCCTCACCCTCCATGCGGGGGAAAGAGGCTGTGGCGCTGTCGGTATTGAGCAATGCCTCATCCAGTGCGACTTGAATCGTGCTGTCGGCATCGTAGTCACTGTAATCCTCATCGCCCCAACCCTCGATGCTGATTTTTGTCTCACCGGTCAGCACCGGCAGACCGGTGGAGTCGAGGTAGTACCCGGTGGCCGTCTGCGGCAAGCTGGGATACATCCGAGATTGGATTTCTTCCACGGACAGCCCGCCGCCCGATGCAGCAGGCTGCTCTACTTGGTTGGTGGCTTCTGCGGCTGCGACTTCTGCCGTTTCCGGCGTGGCAATCTCATCGGCCGAAGCGGCAGGAATCATCGTGCAGCACATGGCACCCGCCATGAGCGCTGCAGATAAGCGGTGTTTGAGTTTATATTGCATTTGCATAACTCCTTCGTATTATTTTTACATCAAATGCGAAAAAATCACGATGCTACATCTACACCACCTCCATCAATCAGCTTGGCAACGACCAGCAGGCGGCTGTTAGGGTCTGCCGTACAGGTGGAGAGCGTCAGAATATGGTCATCCGTTGTCACGTCCACACCATAATCGAACGCACAGCCGGCAACAGCCTTACCCAGAATCTGCTGGAAGGCCGCACCGTCCGGGTTGGCCTGAATGCAGTCAGTGTCGGTGGAAACATCACAGACCCACACACTGAAAATCTGGTAAGTCAGTTTTTCATCTGCCAGCGAAACATAAATGTACGGGTTCTCCTGCCCAAACTCGAACACACGATATTTGTGCAGATCCTCAAACCCTCCCTCGTAGTCTTCATCGGTAAAGGTGTGCCCGTAAAAAATCAGATTGCGGGAAACTTTTTCGCCGCTGTTCATACGGCAGGTATAGTCAGCATAGATGCAACCGTGATAATCCTCGGTACCTTTCTCGTCACGGCGCAGATAGTAGTCGTTGTCTCCGTACTGCTGCACGGGCGCGTCAATATTGGTGCTGGGAATCGTGATCCACGCCACGGTGTCCGGGTTTTCTTTCTGCGCGGCGGCAAGGCGTTCGTCGGGTGGCTCGACACGTTTGGTCTGTGCCCATGCAGGCAGCACCGAACCGCCATCACCGGAATGCCCAAAAAGCAAGAAACCGGCCAACAGCAGCCCAACCAAAACAAAAATAATGACAAGTCGCAGCAAATCGGGGTTAGCAGTATCCCAGAATCTTTTGAATTTTTCTCTCACTGCGGCACCTCCGCAACGTCATCTTCCTGCCACGGCAGGCGAGGCAGGGGTGCATAGTGGCGGCCGTTCGGCTCGACCCAGCTGCCCTGACCGCCGGCAAAGATGTGGATGTTGAACGAGTTCAGCACGGTCAAAAAGCTCTCCATGTCGGCGGCATCACAGCAGAGAGAATCCCGGTTGCCAATCAGTAGCACATCAAATCGGTGTTGCTCGGCATCCTGTAAAATCTCCTTTACAGCGGGGCGCATGAGCAGGGGCACAGGCTCGTTTGTCTCGGAGATGCGTTCTTTCTGTACGCCCCACTGTAATTTGCGGGCGGCACGCTGGCAGGCAAGGCGTTGTCTGCCCATGCTGGCAAGGTTCTTCGGGTCGGACTGGTAAAGACATTGTGCAATCATGGCGTTTTCCTCCTTAGTATTTCGGCTTATGATAGACTTCTTTATGCAGCGCCACCGCGTGACGGCGCTCATGCCATAGGAACAGGTAGTGCAGAATCATCCCGCTGCCAACCAGCGGCAGCAGGACTTTTGCCCAATCAGAGATTCTCTTCATCGTCATCCTCATTTCTGCCGCCAAGGACAATATCCCCGGACGGCACATAGACTTTCGGCGCAGGCGCAGACTTTGCGGGTTCAGTCGCATGGACAGGCTCTTTGTGCAGCAGATGGGTGATAATCAGCAGCACCGCGATGAAAAGCAGCGCGCAGGCAATCCCCATAATCAACAGGGCCGGTGTAATCCCGCTTTCTGCCGCAGCAACAACGGCAGGCACAGAAACCGGCGCATACAGCAGCGTGTAATGCACCGTTCCGGCCTCGGTGCGGGTGACCGTTCCGGCGTAGTGCGCCGTTGCCATGTAGGTGCTGTCCGCCTGCAAGGTTTCACCAATCGTAATGTCCTGCAAGGTCAGCGAGCCGGAAAAGCCGTACTCATCGTCGTAGGCCACAGATTCTTTCACGTCATTGCGAGCGGTTTCGGCATCGGCGCTGCGCACGGACAATTCAAAATCCTGCGTGACCTCTTTTCCTTCGGTCACGCCGCCCTCCACAGACTGCGTGACGCCCCATAAGGTATAATCGGAACCGCCCCACTGCATACCGCTTTCGGTTAAATCTGCAACGGCTGTACCATACGGTACGCTGTACTGCTTGACGACAAGCAGTTGACCGCCGTCCTCTTGCCACGAGATGCTGTCCGGGTAGAACTGCGGTGCGGAATCTTCCGGTGAGAGTTCTACCAGTTTCGGGGCAGGGGTGGGTGTGGGCTCCTCGGCAAAGGCAGCAGTGGCGGTGCCCAGCGCCAGCAGACAGCACAGGACGACGATAACAGGTTTCTTCATTAGGATTCCTCCGTTTCGGTTTGATTTTGCATTTTGCGTTCTACAATGCGGCGCAGCTCGTCCCGGTCTGTGGTGATCAGGTCCTTTTCTTCCTCGCTGCATCGCATATCAACGGTGACATTGTTGGAGTTTGTGACGATTAGCGCACTGCCGCGCTCGAAGCGGGTAATGTTGTCGATTTCGGCATCTGTCAGCTTCAAGACGCTCTGTACGCGCTGCGCTTCCTCTTCCTCCAGATTCAGAATGATTTTGATTTTGCAGTTGTTCAGAATGCCGCGACCATATTTTCCATCTTCCAATGAAAAGAAGTCGTTCAAATCCTGCGTGGCGACCAACACCCCGCCGCCGTAGCCGCGAATGGTTTTGACAGCCTCAAATACATAATTCGCAGCCAACGCATTGGACGATGCACCGATGATCTGCCAGACCTCATCTATGAAAATCTGCTTGCGGCGGGTCAGGTTCTCTTTCGCCTTATCCCACATATAATCCAGCCCGATGTACATGCCCACCGTCAGCAGATCGCCGGACAACTCGCTGATGTCAATGACGACATAGCTGTTGTCTAGGTTCACGTTCGTCTGGCGGTTGAAGCTGGAAGCCGAGCCGTGTACAAGGCGGTTCAGAATATTGGCGATACGCCGTGTCTCCGGGGCAACCGACAAAACCGCGTGCAGATCGCCCAGTATCGGCATTTCGCGGTACCGGCCGGGATGCGCCGGGTCATCCAGACTGGCGTTGTCGTAGGTGATGCCTTTATTACGGTAGGTTGTAACGATAGCCTCGTCCAAGAGCTGGCGTTCCTCGTTGCTCAAATCGGGAATCAGCAGCGAAAAGAAAATGTGCAGCTTCTGGATTTTGGCGGCCAGTTCCGACTGCTCCGGCATGGGGCCATCCAGCAGTTCGCTGCTGGTGTGGTCGATTTTGCGAATCTCCATGACATTGATGCAGTCCGGGCTGCCCGGCACAATGCGAATAATCGTGCCATTCAGCGCTTTGGCCTGCCGGTAAAATTCATGGCCTTTCAGCGGTGCAATAATGTAGACAGGCGTACCAGCTAGACGCATACGCCGGGCAATCAGCTGCATAGTGAACGTCTTGCCTGCGCCGGAGGTGCCGAGGATTGCCATATTCGCGTTTTTGTAGATGCGGGTGTTGAAGTTATCAAGGCTGACGAGGGAATTATTGTACTTGTTCACGCCAAGCAGCACACCGTTGGTGTCGCACAACTCAAAACTGACGAACGGATAAAAGCTGGCGGCGGTGGAGGTGAGAATATTGCGGCGGTATTTCTTGAGCAGCGCCGCATCCGGGGCGCACAGCGGCAGGGAAGAGAGAAAGGCGGCCTCCTGCCGGAAGCTGCACAGCTGCAAATTCATGTCCTGCGAGACCATGAGCTTGCGTATCTCCCCGATGCGCCACTCCAAATCCTTGACGCTGGCGGCTGTGACCGTCACAAGAATGGCGGCATAGTAGAAATCCTCGTTGTTGGCAAGGCCGTCTTTCAGATAGTAGCCGGAACGGATGGCGTTGGAGAGGTCATCAAAGTCCGAGTTTGTGTCGCTGGTGTCCTTGATTTTGCTGCGATTGATGCGAATCTGCTGCCCGATTTTCTGCATCATGCGTTCCTTGGGCTGTCGTTCCAGAAACAGATCCACATCAATGCCCTCGCCGGCGTTTACCAGCAGCGCCATCCACCCGGCTGTGACCTGCGCACGGTAGCCGTCTGCGGGAATCATCAGGTAGGCATGGTAGGTACCGTCCATGTAGAGATAACGGCCGTGCTTCAAATCCAGCGAGGGCGGAATCATAAAGGCGGCGGGCGGTATCTTGTCCAGCGCCGTAGCATCGTTCTGAGCAAGATAGCTGGCAAGCACATCTTGGATGCGCTCCTGCAACGGCACCTGTACCGCCGTCCGTCTATTTAATAAAGTATAGAAAACGTCGGTAAGAAACTCGTCCTCGTTCTCGTGTTCCACGATGGCATTGCCGCACTGCGCAAGATAAGTACGAAAGTTGCGGGCGGTGGTTTCGAGCGTGGAGACGATTTCGGCGTAGGAGATATTCCGTTCGTTCGTAGGGGCTTCGTACTGGAAAATCACGAAGAAACGGCGGCTGACGGCATCGCGGGAACCAAGCCGCTTTACAAAACGGATATAGTTCCTATGGCGCTTGCGCACCGCTGCATCCGGCTCGTTGGTGGCATCCAGCCGCAGCTTGTCCAGATAAGCATTGACATCCGCTTTGCGGGAGAACGACTTGAATTGCAGCCGCACCGGGCTGACTTTCAAAAGGCTGGCAAACGAGTAGATGACACTACGCTGCTCGCGCGGGGAGCGCAGTAGGAAGTTGATTGGCTCAATTTCCAGAATCTTGATGTAGCGGTCATCTGTGGTGTGCAGGATGCCGTTTTCGATTTTCTCGATGGGAAGCAGGTCGTAGAGCGTCTGCCGCTTTACCAGCTTTCCGTGGCGGTCTGCCTTGCGCTGCAAAACCTGTGCGTTGTGGGGTAGGGCATCGGCATCTTCGTAGTAGACAACATGGTATCGCTTGCTGATGAATCGCAGATGCCGGTGTCGGTTGGCTTCAAGATTGCCCTGCGGCGTGGGCGTGACGATGCGGCGGCGCTTCATAAAGTGGAACCAGTGCGCCACAAACTGCGTCAGGCTGTCGCCGCCGATACCTACCACACCGAAAACGCCCAGCGGCACCGACACCGCAATGACAATCATCAGCCGGATATTGAACGCCAACGGCAGATAAAACAGCGGCACCGCGCTGCCCACGGCAAGCACAGCCGCCTCTACTGCATTGCGCAGTTTGACCGTGCCGCCGAGAATCGTGCCGGTGTCCACAAAATTCTGCGGGATCAGGTAAACATCCCGCTCTTCGCGTGAAATTTCGACCACCTCCAAACAAAAAGAGCGCCCTCGAAAAAGGCGCTCTTGTGTTTCTGTTCAATTTTGACGATACTATTATAGCAGAGTCATATTGCAGCAAAAAAGACTTTTGCTGTGCGGATGTTGTGCTGATTTACTGCATTTCGGCAGATAAATTTTCAAATGTGTTTTTGTGGCATCAATGTAGCCACATAGATTGACAACTGAATGCCATGGACGTATAATGGAGATAAGAAGAAAACCACGGTACGAAGGGAGTTTATTTATGGAAAACATTGTTTCGGCAGCCAAAACGGATGTGTTCCGCGTTCGCATCAACCCGGAAATCAAGCAGGAGCTGGAATTCGTGTACGCAAAGAACGGTCTTACCTTGACCGATGCCATCAACGTGTTTTTCCAGCAGTCGCTGAACGCTGGCGGTTTTCCCTTTGCTGTGACCGAGGACAACGCGGAGATCATCAAGGCAAAGGCGCTCTCCCGGCTGACAAGGCAGTTGCTGGAAGCGCAGGACGACCCGGTTTCTTACTCCGAGGATGAAGTGTATAAGATGTTCGGAGTTGAAAAATGAGGGTAAGCTATAAGAGAGCCGCCGTCAAGGACATGGAGGCGACCCGCGACTACATCGCCGGGCGGCTGAAGAATCCCAAAGCCGCCAAAAAGCTGATGACGACGCTGCTGAAAGCCATATCCTTGCTGGCGGATAACCCTTATATGGGCGCGGCACTGGCAGAAAAGTTTGAAATCGCCACAGATGTGCGCTATTTTGTGGTGTCAAAGCAGCTGATTTTCTACCATGTGGATGAGGAAAGCGGCACGATAGAGATTCTTCGAGTATTGGACGGCAGGACAGATTATTTGTCTGTATTGTTCGGATAAATAAAAAATAGGAGGGCTGCTCCTGCGTGTTGGCAGAAACAGCCCTCTTTGTTTTAATGCAGATATCCTTTTGGATTGACGTAGACCCCGTCGATAATAACACAAATATGCAGATGATTTCCGGTCACATCGCCAGTAGCGCCGACCTTGGCAATGGTGTCGTATTTGTTCACCTTATCGCCAACCTGCGCTAAAAGTTGGCTGCAATGGGCATAAAGTGTGCAATACCCGCCGCCGTGGTTGATGACCAGATAATTTCCGTAGCTGACATGATACCCCGCTTTAATGACTGTGCCGGCCTCCACTGCCAGAATCGGAGTGCCGTAGGAATAGGCAATGTCCAAACCGTTGTGGTTGGTGGTATCCTTGCCGGGGATGCCTACATCCTCGCGTTTGCCAAAGAAAGAAGTAATGTGCTGTTCCCAGTTTGGATCATTGAATGGATTGCCAAATCCGCCGCTGGGAGCAGGTGAGGTATCATCAATAAGTGCATCGCTGATCTGCCCCAGAATCGTAAAGCCCTCGCGTTCTTCTATTTCGTGGAGATAGACGGTCAGGTTATGCGCATAGGCATCGGCATAGCTTTTCTGCTTTTCGTCAAGCTGCCAAACCGTGTCGGCAAAGTAGTCATCGCCCACATAGGAAAGCGTGAAAACCGTATACGTGTGATCTTCCTGTACCGTTATGGTCTGCTCACGCACCTCTTTTTGCACCGGCTCTGTGCGGATTTCCGCGGAAGTGGTGTAAGTATAATATTCTGTCCGGTGCGCTTGTACCTGTGCGGAAAGGTTGGCCAGGCTGATTTTGGTATAGTCGTCCTGTCCTTGGTAGGCACAGTACATAGAAATGAGTTGAAAGGCATTGTAAGAAACATGTCCGCCCACGGAATCATCAATATCGCTGTAGGTGAGGCTTGCACGCTCGGAGTCTATTTCGGCAAGGGTATCCTCGTAGGATGCCTGCAAAATATCCGATACTGCATTGCGAAGCTGAATCACGTTGGCAGCAACTTCTAAATCATTGTTGATTGCCGTGCTGGGCTGTGTCAACGTACCGAAAATTGCACCGGGCAGCATGAGCAGAACCAGAACTGGCAGCAGCAAGACAGCAACAACCACAACAAGAACTTCCTTGCGATACTGCACCGCAGCTTCGGCAGCAGCCCCGGCGGGACCGCCCTGTATTCCGGCTTGTGCAATTTTGGCAAGCTTGGGCGCATTGTGAAGTGCCGCTGAAGCCTGCCGAGAATTTTGGGTATCGTTTTCCATCATTTAGTGTCTCCGCGCGGGGGCTTTTGGCATGGTGGCCACCTTGCGCTCATCATACTGCATACGCCCACGTTCGTCCTGAACGGTGGGCACTTTTTCTACGCAGGTCGTGGCGTAGACTTTATACCACTTTTCGCCGTCGCGGGAAGTCTGCTCGGTAAAGTGCCCCTCCGGCTTCTCATACTGACGGGCGTTGTACATGGCAAACTGAATCTGCCCGCGTCCGGGGATGATCTCGCGCCCCTGAATTTTTCCGCCGCCGATTTTTACATCGGTGACGCTGTTGCCCATCTGCCCCAGCAGCACGCGGTTCATGGCGGCCTGCTGGATAGAGGACGAAGTGGGAATGGTGGTCTGCTCCGTAACAGCAGGACTAGCGCCGGCGCGCATGGCAATTTCGCTATCCCTTGTTGGAGAAACGTCAATCGTGCTATCGCCCTCCAGCGCCAGCGGTGTGGCGGGGATAGGAGAGTCCATCGCGGCATCGTTTTCAGTTGCTGTCATTGCAGAGGAAATATTTTCACCGGTGGCGGGAATCTGCATAGCGTCCATGTCGCTGGCACCGGCAAAATAGCCATTGAGCGCTTCCACGGCGCTGTCACCTGTAATACTGCCGCCTGTCTGCCCGGTGGCGATAGAGCCGATGACCTTGCTGGCGAAGCCGCCATCTTTGCCGAGGCTATTGTGGTACATAGCACTGCCCAAGGATGCCCCGATGCCGCCGGACTGCCCACTGATGGAACTTGCGGTGCTATGCTGCACGCGACGGCTTACCATGCCGGAAAGCCCGCCTGCAAAGGTATTGCTGGGGGCGGTTTTCGTATGAGTAGTGGTAGCAGCGGCTTTTGCAGCGCCCAGCCCCATAAAGGCTTTTCCGATGTCAAAACCACGGAAAGTCAGCAATGCCTCGGAGAGCATCGAGCCGGGCGAACGAGAAACGCCGATGCCCAGTGAATGCAGGATACCGTCCAGCTTGGTGGCGACTTTCAGAAAGGCGATAGCGCACAGCAACCACAGGAACAGATTCCCGGATACTGCATCTTTTCCCTGTGTGTCCACGGCCGCAGCAGCCTCATCCTCGGTCAAAGCAAAAGCGGCTGGGCAGTATAGGAGCGTAAGGTTTATAGCGGCGAATAAAGTAACCAGAGTTTTTTTCATGCAAAAAATCTCCTATAAGGACAGCGGATTGGCAAGAAATTCACCGACCATGTTGATGAACAGTTTCAAGCACCATGCGTTCATAATCAGCAGCAGAAGCTGCCCGCCGAACATCCGGCACCAGCTTTTGAAAATGTTGTTTGTGCCGCGCGCCGCACCCATGGCAAAGGCAAGCGGCGCAGTAAAGACCAGAATTCCCAGCACAACATATCGCTCGGCAGCTTCCAAAAGCAGCTTTAAGTAATTCCATGCAAGAATCACAACAAGGATCAGAGCAATCAGCGCTACTGAGCCGTTGGCAATCACGCCAATGATGACGAGCAGTACGGAATTGAAGTCTCCAAACTGTACGCCGGGCAGGCTGCTGTCCAGAATCCAGTTGTAGGGCGTGCCGCCGATTTGCAAGGCAAGGTTGACGATGTCATCGCAATACCAAATCAGAAGCAGGAAAATTACAGAGCGCACCACCAGATTGATGGGATTCTCGGTGTCAATGTCAAACCCTGCGCCATAGCAGCGGTAAAGCTGCCACACAAGGTTTAGCAGCACCAGCCCAATGGCTGTCCAGATAAAAATCTCGTACATGGACGATGCGGCAGGAAAGTACCGCTTGAACGTATCCATATTGCAGCCCAGCGCGCCAAGTACTGATGTGGATGCCAAATCCAGAAAATTCATCACCTGCGTTGCCAGCCAATCCACAATGCCATCTAAAATGCCCAAAGGCGTTCACCTCCTTGTTGCAATTCCGCGCAGGTTTACGGATTCCAAGTGCCGCCCTGGAAGAACGGCGTAACGTAGGCCATGATGAAGCCGAGACCGTTCAGAATCGCCCAAGTGATGGCAATGCGCTTGAGCCATGCGCGGGAGTCATCCACGGTCTTGCCGTTCTTTGAAAAGTTCATCAGCAGCAGGGCAACGGCGGCGCAGACCACGGCTGTGACGGTGGAGATAGAGATAATCTGCGAGTAGACATCCTGCATGATTTCGCTGGCTTTCGTCCAGACGGTGGTGCCGGTTGTGGCGGTAGAGGAATTATCCTCGCCGGTTGCAAAAGCGGGCATTGCGGTCAGTACGCTGCACATGGCAGCACAAAGGGCTGCTTTTATGCGCTTATGAGAAAAAGAATGTGTGTTTTTCTTGAACATTGAAACCTCCTGTGTGCAAAAGTACTATATAAATCGCCAAAAGTAGGCCATTACCATGATAACAAATTGGCTGTGCAGGAAAAAAGGCCTTCGCTCTGCTGATTTTGTGCGGATGCTATGCAGGATCAATCGAGTGTCAGCAGTTTGGTGATTTTCTCGCAATCCTGAGAGGTATATCCCCACAATATCGAGCTGAGAATCTCAATAGCTTCATCCCGATGGACATAGTAGGTGCGCAGAGAAATGGAGATTCCCTTGGTTTCGAGCGAATGCAAAATTGCACCCGCATTCTTGCACTGCTGCGGGGAGAGATAGGCGTAGTATAAAATCCAGTAATAGAACTCGCCCTTTTATGCTTGCGGCGCATCAGGTCAATTGCGGTGTCGGTAAGTTGCATCATCTTTTTACTGCGCACCAAGGCATAGGTATAGTTTTCTGGCGGGTTGCCTCCATCCTTGACCTCACTAGCAACAAGTGGGGAATCGGTGAATAGCTCATACGTGGTCTTGAACTCCTTCTGTAAGTTGAGATCAGAAACTTCCAGAATCCACGAAATATCACGGTATTTGTTCAAGAAAGTCCGTGTGTTGTGGTAGTGCGTAGATACATCAGATTTCCGTATTTTAAATAACATAAAAACTCCATGTTTTTCGAAAGAATGATTCAATTACTAATTAAAGAGAAAGAACAATTTTTACACATGACTTGAAGAGAAAAAGGGGCTGTTGCACAAGGAAAAAATCCAAGTGCAGCAGCCTCTTTACGGTTAAATGCCTCCAGAAGCACAAAAACGCTCGCCATAGACCCCCTAATTTCCAAAAAGCAGATAACTCAAACAGGCCCTTCTGAAAAACGATTGTTTTCCAGAGGAGCCTGTTTTCCAAATTTTCAAAAATCAGAAATTCAGGTATGCTTTAGGCTGAATCAAATGCAGATTTTGCAGTCCACTGTTGCACTTTGCCAGCAGGTGAGCAATGT